>Ga0209515_10002414_pt1 | contig 28815 bp, 31 predicted proteins | sample Subgroupgradi54m_FD_187454 | JGI IMG/M metagenome (GOLD analysis project Ga0209515, IMG submission 187454) | Subsurface groundwater microbial communities from S. Glens Falls, New York, USA - GMW60B uncontaminated upgradient, 5.4 m (SPAdes)... ... | reverse complement strand
GATCGCCGGCATCGAGCAGCGGCGCGCGCTGACCCGGCTCGGGCAAGCGCAGCGAATGAATCGCCGCCAGCGCTTCGACGATCGCCGGCAGGTCTTCGGGCAAGCGCGCCGGGCGTCCGATCACTTCTTCGACCAGCAAGGCGCCGCGCGGCAGTGCCGCGCCTGCCGCCAGCGTGCCGAACAGACGCGGCACATGGCCGCTCGCGCCGGCGCGGCTGAAACATGCCGCTTCGTACTCGACGCCGGCCTGTGCGGCCAGGCCCATCTGGCTCTGCTTGGGAATGCGGGCGATCAGTCCGCTGCCGACGATGCGAACATGGTGGTGGGCGAGGCCCTTGTCCGACATCAGCTCGAGCGGCGCATCGGCAACGGCCGCGCCTGCCGCTCGCAACGCCTCGCGCAGGCCGCTCAGCAGAGCCGCGCTCATGCGTCCTCCAGCCGGATCACAGGCCCACCCGCGGCGCGTGCGTCGGCTTCGTCGTGCGTCACCAGCAGCACCGGCAGCGCACGTTCACGCGCGTGTTCGAACACGAAGGCGCGGAAGTCATTGCGCAGCCGCGTGTCGAGCTTGTTGAACGGCTCGTCGAGCAGCAGCACGCGCGGCCGTGCCAGCAGCGTGCGCATCAGCGCGACGCGCGCGCGCTGCCCGCCCGACAGCGTGGCCGGGTCGCGCTGCGCCAGGCCCGGCAGGCCGGCCTCGGCCAGCGCGGAAGCGATCTGCGCCTCGCGCTCGGCGCGCGGCCGAACGCTCGCAGCAAGCGCAAACGCGAGGTTGCCGCCGACTGACAGATGCGGGAACAGCAAGTCGTCCTGGAACAGGATGCCAGCGCCGCGTTGTTCGGGGGCCAGTGCGGTGAGCTCGGTGTCTCCGACGCAGACGCTGCCCGAAGCCGTGAACACCGGGTCGAGCGTGCCCGCCAGGTAGGCGAGCAAGGTCGACTTGCCGCAGCCGCTCGGGCCCATCACGGTCAGGCATTCGCCGGGTGCGATGCTCGCGTCGAGCCCGACTATCAGCTCGCGTTCGGCCAGCGCGATGCGCACTGCGCGCAGCCGCAGCGCCGCACCGCCCGTCATGTGAGCCCGCGCCGGCCGGCGAACACGAGCCGGGGCAGGAACGCGGCCAGCGCATAGACGAGGAACGGGAACGCCGCCTGCAGCAAGGCCCAGACTGCGATGACGCGGCGGTCTTCGCCCGAGGCGAGTGTCACCGCTTCGGTGGTCAGCGTCGCGACCCGGCCGCTGCCGGCGAACAGCGTCGGCAGGTACTGCCCGACGCTGACCGCGAAGGCGACCGCACAGGCGATCAGCGTCGGCTTCAGCAGGATCGGCAGCTTGATGCGCCAGAACACGCGCCAGCGCGATGCGCCGAGGCTGGTGGCCGAACGTGCGAAGCGCGAATCGAAGGCGCGCCACGGCTCGGCCAGCGACAGGAAGAGGTAGGGCAAGACGAAGATCAGGTGGGTCCAGACGACGGCGAACAGTGTCGCGTCGAGGCTCGCATGGATCAGCAGCACCTGGGCGCCGAACAGGAACGCGACCTGCGGCACCAGCAGCGGCATGTACAAAAGCCACAGGCTGCCCTGGCCGAGCGGGCGACGCTGCGGCGCCGAGCCGCCCGGCCGGGTGACTTCGTTCTCCAGGCACGCGATGGTCAGCAGCAGCGCGATACCCGTTGCGACGGCCCCGACCAGCAAGGTGTTGAGCGCCGGTTGAGCGGCGCTTTCGATCTGGCGCTGCCAGTTGGCCAGCGTCCAGACCGCGGGCAGTGCGTCCGGGTAGCGCCATTGGCGCGCGAACGACCAGAGCAGCAATGCGAGCATGACGACCAGCGTCGTCGCGAACAGCGCAAAGCTCGCGCCGGCCGACACTGCCGCCGCAGCGTTTGCAACGCCTGCGCGCCGGCCGCGTTCGATCCAGCGCCGGCCGGCACGCGCGAGCACGCGGTCCAGCAGGTGCCAGGCGACGATGGCTGCGCCGACCAGCGCGAGCAGCAGCAGCGCGGCCGCCGCGGCGGGGGTGTACAGCCGCACGTCGGGCGCGCTGAACCAGCGCACCGCCATCACCGCCAGCGTCGGCGGGTTGCCCGGGCCGAGGATCATCGCGACGTCGACGACCGACAGCGAAAACGCGAGCACCGCGTAGATCGGCAGGCGGATCTGCGGATAGACCTGCGGCAGCACGATCTTCAGCCAGGCCTGCACCGGGCCGTAGCCGAGCGCACGCGCCGCGGCGAGCTGGGCCGGCGCGGCGACCTGGTTCAGCGCACCCAGCGTCATCAGCATCAGGTAGGGCACTTCCTTGAGCAGCATGCAGGCAACGATCGCGAGGCCCGACGTGTGGCCGACGGTGCTGACATCGGGCGGGACGCTCCAGCCGCTGAGCCCGGGCGAGACCAGGCGCACCAGCCAGCCCGATGGCGCGATGACAAACGCGAAGCCGATCGCGAGCGCCGAGTGCGGCGTGGCGAGCACAGGCGCGATGAAGGCGCCGAGCCGCCGGGCCCAGGCGCGGTGCTGCACGAACGCGGCCAGGCCGATCGCCAGCAGCACCGACAGCACGGTGCTCGCGAGCCCGGTGAAAAGTGTCAGCTTCAGGCTGGTGGCGAAACCGGGCGAGTCGAACAGCATGCGCCAGGCTTGCAGCCCCCAGGCGGTCGCGCCGATCGCCGGCATGACGCCGAAGGCCGGCAGCACGGTGCCGAGCAGGCCGGCAACGATGGGCAGCGCGAACGCAGAAACCGTCAGCGCCGGCGCGTAGCGCAAGAGCCCCGGGCCGCGCCCCGTCACTGGCTGGTGCGGCGCTGCCATTCCGCGGTCACGCGTGTCATCCAGCTCGAATGCGGCTCCAGCAGCGGCTTGCCGAGCTCGGCTGCGCTCGGCAGCGCCGGGCTGGGCGTCAGGCGCTCGAACAGCGCGCGGTCGGCGGCCGACAGCGTGGCCAGATCCAGCACATTCAGGCTGCCCATCTCCTTGATGTCCTGCGCGCGCGCCTGCGTCGCCGGCTCGAGCAGGAAGTTGGCCAGCAGCAGCGCGCCTTCCTTGTGCGCCGCGTTGTAGGCGATCGCGACGAAGCTGGTGTTGCCGATGGTGCCGCGGCGCAGCGTGAACGTGCGCACCGTGCGCGGCAGCTGGCCGCTTTCGGCCGAGACGGCGGCCTCGGCCGGGTTGAACGACAGCGTGATGTCGATCTCGCCGTCGTTGAGCAACTGGCGCTGTGCCGAGCCGTTCTCGGGGAACTGGCGGCCGCCATGCCACAGCAGCGGGCGCAACTGCTCGTACCAGGCCCACAGCGGCGCGGTGGTGCGCGCGAAGCTCTCGTCGGTTGCCGGCTGCTGCATCACGGCGGGATCGGGCGCGAGCTCGTACAGCGCCTGCTTCAGGAAGGTGGCGCCGAGGAAGTTGCTCGGGTTCGGATGTGTGAGGCGGCCCGGATTCTTGCGTGCCCAGGCCAGCAGCTCGGCCGCCGAACGTGGCACGTCGGCCGGGTTGGCGATGCGCGCGCTGTCGTAGACGAAGACGATCTGCGCCATCTTCCACGGCACCGCGTAGCCATCGACCGGGGTCGTGAAGTCGATGACGTTCGAGCGCTTGGTGGTCGTGTCGACGTACCTGAAGTTCGGCAAGGCCTGCGTCACCGGGCCGTACAGCAGGCCTTGCTGCTTCATCGCGAGGAAGTTCGGGCCGTTGATCCAGATCAGGTCGACGGTGCCGTCGGCATCGCGTCCGGCCGCCTTCTCGGCGATGACGCGGGTGACGGCTTCGGAGGTGTCCTTCAGCCGCACATGGTTCACGGTCACGCCGTAGCGCGACTTCAGTTCGCCCCCGGCCCAGGCGATGAAGGCGTTGGTCTTCTCGTCGCCGGCCCAGGCGTTGAAGTACACCGTCTGGCCGCGCGCCTTGGCCGTGACCTGGGCCCAATCGATGGCGGGCGGCGCGGCGCTCGCGCCGGTCGCGATGAATGCGGCGGCGAGCAGGACCACCCACCTCCGTTCCATCGTCATCCCGGCGAACGCCGGGATCCACTGCTGCTTCACCGCGCATCTGCGCAGAGTGGATCCCGGCGCGGGCGCAGCCCGGCCTGTCCTGAGCCTGTATTTCCGATCGCCCTGAGCTTGTTGAAGGGAGGGCCGGGATGACGTGGCCGCAGTGCGAACGGGATCGTGGTTTGACGCGAAACACGAAAACATCAATACCTCAGCCAGTGAGCGGGAACATGAACCAGGTCCGCCGGCTCGTCGACATCGAAAAGCTGCGGCAACTCGACCTGGACTATGCCGCTTTCGGCGAGGCGTTGCCGGGTCAGCGCCATCACCCGGGGTGTGCTCCACGGGATGTCCTCGAACAGGCGCGGTGCGGACCGGCGCAGCCCGACCAGCGCATAACCGCCGTCTGCCGCAGGGGCGAACACCGCATCGGCGGCATCGAGAGCCCGGCAGGCGCTGCGCAGCACCGCGGCGTCGAGCGCCGGTGCGTCGGTGCCGATCAGGATCGCGCGCGATCCGCTCGCGAGCGTGCGCTCGATGGCGCGTGCCATGCGCTGGCCGAGGTCGCCATCGCCCTGGACGGTCAGCGTCACCCGCGCGTCGCGTGCAAGCTCGACAAACACCGCGTGTTTCGTGTCCGGCGCACAGCACAGCTCGACCTCGCCGATGTCCGCCTCGATGGCTTGAGCCACACATTCGCGCAGGAATCGCTCGGCCAGGCGAGCCGCGCCCGCAGGCCCCAACGCCGGGATCAACCGGGTCTTCACCGCGCCCGGGACCGGCGCCTTCGCCATCACGATGACGCGACAACCCGCCTTCACCGGTACGCGCCCACCAGCCGTTCGGCCGGCACGCCCAGCCAGTACAGCAGCCGCAGGCGCCACATCAGCGCGATGGTGCGCCAGACGCCGAAATGGTCCCAGCGCCGGCCGGACGTGACGACCCGGGCCGACAGGCACGCCGGCCGTCCGTGGCGCCGCAGTCGCTTGGACAACTCGATGTCTTCCATCAGGGGCTGATCCGGGAAGCCGCCGACCGCATCGAAGACATCGCGTCGCACGAAGATCGCCTGGTCGCCGGTGGCGATGCCGGTCAGGCGCGAGCGCAGGTTCATCAACGCCGCGATCAGCGGCAGCATCGCCGAGCGGCCGGCGATCGTCACGTCGAAGCGGCCCCAGGCATGGCCGGCGTCCAGGCATTCGCGAACGAGCGCAAGTGCCGCGGCCGGCAGCACGGTGTCGGCGTGCACGAAGACAAGCGCAGCGCCCGACGCCGCGCCGGCGCCGGCGTTCATCTGGCGCGCCCGCCCGCGCGGCGCCTGCAGCACGATGTCGGCGGCGCCCGCGCACAGCGCCGGCGTCGCGTCGTCGCTGCCGCCATCGACCACGATCAGCTCGGCGCCGGCCTGCCTGAACTGCGCCGCGCAGCGCAGCGACGCTTCGATGGCCGACGCTTCGTTGAGGACCGGCATGACGATCGAGACGCGCGCGTTCATGGTCGAGCAGGTTACTCCCTCAACGGCTTGTTGCGCCGCGCGACATGCATCCGCCGACCGCGCTTTCGCGTAGTGGAACGGGTCGTTCAACGACAACCCGCTCACTTCAACCCAGCCACTCAGTCAGGAGAACCTCATGAGTCAAATCGCCACGCCCGCACGTCGCCTGTTCCTGAATCGTTCGAGCCAGCTCACGCTGTCGGCCGCCGCCATCGGCCTGCTGGCCGGCACCGGTGGCGCCGCTCGCGCCCAATCGTCCGGCGCCATGGCCGCCGACGTGAACATCCTCAATGTCGCCCTCGGCCTGGAACACGAGGCCATCAACGCCTACCAATTGGGGGCCGGCAGCGGCCTGCTCCAAAAGCCCGTGCTCGATGTGGCGGTGTTCTTTCAGTCGCATCACAAAGCGCACCGCGACGCGCTCATCGCAACCATCGAGAAACTCGGCGGCAATCCGGTGATGGAGAAGAAGATCGACGAGTACGCGAAGGCGCTGAACGCTGCGACGCTGAAGAGCCAGGCCGACGTGCTGATGCTGGCCGCCCGGCTGGAACTCGGCGCGGCCAACGCCTATCTTGGCGTGATTCCCGCGTTCAAGGACAACAAGCTGGGCCAGGTGGCCGCGCGGCTCGCCGCTGATGAAACCATGCACTACACGGCACTGCTCGGCGCGTTGAGCCAGAACCTGCCGGCGGGCGCTTTGAGCTTCGGTGCCTGAGGTGCGGGGCATCGCCATGCCACGACTGTCCTGGCTCTCCTGTGTGGCGCTGGCGGTCGGCTTTGCGGCAGCCTCCACGCCGGCCGCGGCCATGGGCGATCCTGCACGCGGAGCCGAGGCCTACAGCGCGCGCTGCGGCGGCTGCCACTCGGTGGAGGCCGACCGCATCGGGCCCCGCCATGCCGGTGTGTTCGGCCGGCGCGCCGGCAGCGTCGCGGGCTTCGACTACTCGCCGGCGTTGCGGGCGAGCAAGGTTGTTTGGGACGCGAAGACGTTGGAGCAGTGGCTCACCAACCCGGAGTCGCTGATCCCGGGCCAGCGCATGGGCTACAGCCTGGGCGATGCGGCCGTTCGGGCCGACGTGGTCGCGTACCTGGCGACGCTCGAGGCGCCGAAGTAGCACCGTCGAAGACGATCACGATCAGGCGGCGGATGCTCAAGGCATCCGCCGCCTTCCATTTCAGTCCTGCCGGCGCGCTTTCACGATCAGCGTCGTACCCGGGTCGGTCTGGACGAACAGGATTTCGTCGCCGGCGTCGACCGCCGTGCCTGCGAACGTGAAGCCGACGTCGAACTTCATCTGCACCGCGCAGTCCGCACCCACCGAGAAGGCGCCGGACAACACGACGGTTTGCGGGTCGATCAACCCACCGACGCTGCGCACCGCCTGCAGCGTGAAGGCGCCCGAGCGTTCCAGCGTCACGACACCGTTGCCCACCAGCGGAACCGATGACGGGAGCGGCAGCGTCGGTGGCCCGGCGTAGCCCTCGGCCAGGAAGCCGTAGCGGCCGGCCAGCGCGTCGTTGGTGCAGCGCAGGTGGGTGCGGTCGCGCGAATCGTCAGGCCGTGCGTCGGCGCGCAGCGCGGTGCCGGCAATGGTGGTGCCGGCATTGGTTTGGATCGCGTACATGGCGCGTCCATCGTCGATCAGCACGCCGCGTGTGGTCACGCCGCTCGGGTACTGGGCCGTGACGACGCAGTCGCTGCTGACCGAATAGCGGCCCTGCTCGGCCGGTACCTGCTGGACGAAGCCGTTGAAGCTCGCGCTGCGCGGCGTGATCGTCACCTTCCCGGCCCCGTCGTAGGCCGTGGTGCCGACGGCCGCGAACGGCCCCTGCAGGGCTGGGGGCACGGCCGAGACGGCGTCGGTGAAGCCGTGCACCGAGAAGCCGTAGCTGCCCCGCAACGCGGCCACCGAGCAGCGGTGCATGCGGATCTTGTCGGCGAGGTCGCGACCGATGGCGTCCTGCGCACGCGCTGCCGGTGCCATCGTGACCGCGCAAGCAGCCGTGGAAAGAAGTGCTGCGATGCGCAGACTGGCCCGTGGGCCGCGCGAGGGTTGTGATCGAAAGGACATGAGGGAGTCTCCTGGAAAGGGGGTTCGAGAATGGGTGAGCGCGCGGCTCGGGACGACCTTTCGATGCAGCCACGCACGCGCTGCCTCTACGCTGGAACCCGAGGCGCGGATGCGGACCACCCCGCGGTGAGTCCGAATGGCCTCTTCCCTCCCCAGCCATCCCGCAAGCGGGAGAGGGAGCAAATACGGGCTCCCTCTCCCCTGTACTCGGGGGAGAGGGTTGGGGTGAGGGGGCGATGCCCTGGCACGCCTCGCGGAGAGGGTCAAAGGACGATTCGACTGGCGGAGGCGGTGAGATTCGAACTCACGGACGGCTTGCACCGTCGTCAGTTTTCAAGTTCATAGTAGAACTCAATCGAATCAAGAGCTTAGCTGACTTTCGTCTCCGCAACCTTCTGCAAACATCTGTTGGTGCATGCCCGGCAGGCTGTGGTTCAGGCCCGCAGTTGCGGAGACCATTTCCAGGCCTGTTCGGCCTAGTGCGAATGCGAGGCGGAGGCACGTGGAGGCCAGGGTTTCCGTACGGACGGTGCCCCATGGTCACGTGCAACGGAGGCCCCGGCGGCCGGCTCCCATGTGCCACTTGCAGTTCTTGGCGGGCTCCAGCCGGCCATCACCTGACGTTCGGGGTCGCCGATCGAACGTCAGGAACAGACTGGGTGCAGTCGGTGAGGCTCCCGAATCGAAGGTCGGCGTCCACCGGAACCGGTCGTCCGCGTATTGCGCGAGCGAATGACCGGCGTGCCTCGGGGCCTGCCGGATGAAGGTGGTCTGATGGCAACCCCGGCCTCAATGCGGCAACGGCCGCACGTGGCGCCGATCCCACGCAAGCGAAGCGCCCAGCGCCGGACGGCGCGAAGACCGAAATAGGCGCAGCCTGTTCGGCGGCCTTTCAGTGGCGCCAAGCGAGCGCTGCGGGGATGGGCTGCTAGCCGATCCCCTGAAGGCAAGTGAAGCGCGCAGGTCCGTTAGGACCGAAGGCGTCAGGGATCAAAGCCGGATGGCCGTGTTTCGGCACGGAGCACGGCGCAGCCCGCGACCCCGACGGCGTTACGCCGAGAGGCCCAAGCGGGTTGCTGTCGGGTCGCTGTCGTGGTGAACTCGACCCCCGCTTTCCATACTGCATCGCATCGACGAACTACGATGGAGCTGCAAATGAATGCCACCGAACAAGCGCCCCAGGCGCGCCTGCTGACCCCAGCCGAACTTGCCCTCTGCGTCCGCCTGTTCCGGGAGATGCGCCAGTGGTCGCAAGAGCAACTGGCCGAGATTTCTGGCCTCAACGTGCGCACCCTCCAGCGGGTCGAGCAGGGCCAGGCAGCCAGTCTGGATACCCGGCGCGCACTCGCCCGCGCGTTCGAGTTCGAGGACGTGGACGCACTGAACAAACCGTTCACGATCCCGACGGCAGGGGAACTCAAGGCCCAGAAGGAGAAATTCGATCGCGAGCATGTCACGCTGACCGCGCTGCCGCTCACGACCGGAAAGCAGTTGGCGAAACTGGCCGAGGTCCACATGATGGATCTGTCGGAGCCCGGGTTCGAACTCAGCCGCGAGGCCGACGAAACCTTTGCCGAGTTGGTGGACTACTTTCGCGACTACCGCGATTGCGCCGACGCGTACTCGCAGTCGACGAAGTTTGAGGTGTACGACGAACTGCAGTCGCGGATCGATGCGCTGAAAACGCTCGGCGTCTCGCTGCGCTATGCAGAGCGCAAGATGCAGGTGAAGTGGGGCGTGGAGACAGACGCAAAGCCCATGCCGGTTAGCGTCCTGTACGTCGTCGCCTTTCCGCTCGGCAAGGAGCCCGACCAGTTCGCTACGCCCAAGTCGGGCGGCATCCGCCTCTAGAGGATGGTCAGCAGGAGCCGTCAAGCCGAGCCGTCGCCGGTTGAAATTGCAATACCGGTGGTTCGATTCGCGGCATCGTGTTGGCCGGAGGAATGGCGGCCAGCGCCTTGGCCGTCGGCAACATTTGCTGTCCAGCAAGTATCTCGCTTTCAGCGAATGTGCAGGTAACCCGCCGAGCCTGTTTCCTGCAAGCGGGGTTGCGCAGTTGGGGTGGTTTGTTCGAACTCGGCAGCGGGGGATGCCTGTGGCGCGCGTCCGGCTCTATGAGTAAAATGCTGCTAGGCGCCCGCCCAAGCTCTGGACAGCTTGAAAAAGGCCATTGGTAGTCTCCCGAAGTACTCTCGCCGTCAATCATCCGGATACCGGCTGTTCGATAGCGACAAAACGTCCAGCGCTCGAACAGTATTGGAGTATTCCGATGAGCAACTATGTCCGCTCGGCCGCCTATGCGGCCTCCCAAGCACTTGCCGCGCAAGGCTTGACCGTCAAGCGTTCCCATCTGTCCGAAGTCGTCGCCGCGCTACTGGGCTACCGCACCTACGCGGCCTTGGTCGTCGAAGACGCGAACCCCAAGCTCGACTACCACCTGGACGACGCCGAGATCTTCGTGCTCAACCTGCCGATGGGGGCGGCGCGCGTCCTTGAACTGGGTCTTGAAGACGGTACGACACCGTCGATAGTGATGCCGGCCTGCGTCGTGACGTTGAAGGCCAGTGTGGATCGGGTCGGTGTCTACGAGGGCGTCGCCGATTTCTACGATTCGCACGCGCGCGAGGCGCTGGCCGACGCGATCTTCAACTCCGACGAATTGGCCGGTGCAATGGCTGAAAGCAATGCCAGCTATCCCGACGAACCTCAAATGGATGTCGAGTGCCCGGCGACCGCGGACTTGTGGGCCGCGACAGATGAATGGACGATCGAGGCCGACGGGAACATGACCGGGGAATACGACCCGGAAGGTGACCGCATGTTCAACGGGGACACGCTGAACTGCCGCGGATGGCTGACGTACCGCAAGGCGGGGCGCGCGGGGTTGGTTTTCGTTGAGTCTGGTGGCACTGGCGGGGCCGATGACAGCTGGCGCGACATGGATCGCGAAGCCGAGCTGGCGTATGAGCAAAGCCTGCAGGTCGGGCAGGCCAGCTAGCAAGAAAGCCTGCATCGGCGGGGTGTCGATCGCGCCGCCGGTGCTTCAAGCACGCTGCCTCACTTGGACGCGAGATGGTTCTTCAGCAGGAACCAGCACATGTTGAGCGCGAAGGACCGGCCAAGGCGGGTCATCTGATCCTCTGGGATGCCTACGGGGCGATGGGCGCCCGGACTCAGAAACCCGAATACACCCGCCAGACCCTTTTCCTCTTCGGGCGTGACTTCGCCGCTCGTGCGCAGGAATGCCAGCACCTCGCCCCATTTCGCCGGGTTGTAGGTCGCGGGCACTGGCGCGCGCGAAGCCACGTCGGCCGCAACGTCCCCCGCCAGCGTCTCCAGCGCGACGCGGGCATTCACGAGGGCCGCGTTGTAGTCGGGCGGAGTCGCGCGAAAGGCCTGGGCCGAATCGCCGATCTTGGCGATGATCTCCTGCGCGCGCGGCGCTCCCGAGTTTTGCAGCGCCACGATCAGGTCGTCCTCCAGTGGGGCCGCATCCGCAATCGACGGGTCGATCTGCACGAGCTTCGTGTCTTCAACGATGTAGCCGTCCAGGAGCAGGCATTGCGTCAGATCATGCATGCGCTCGTCGAATCGGTACTTCGGGTTCACTCTTGCTCGCAGGTCACCCTTGGTGGCCACGACTTCGGCCAGCACAAGCATCAGGGGGCGTTCGTCAAGCCCGCGCAACGTGTTCAAGAGCCCATACAGCAACTGGCCTGGCGACAACGACAGGTGTTGTACGCCGTACTTGCTGAGCAGCACGATGGACAACATGGGCTCCTGAAGCTCCAGGAATTGAGCGATGGAATAGCGAGTCCTCGTTCCGATCATGTCTGGTTCCTTTCGTCGGACGGCTCGGCATCGGGGCCGGGAACAGTCAAGAGGGCCATGATAAGGTCAGTTTGCACGATAACAATGTGTGTGTTATCGTGCAAAACTAACGTTATCAAGGATGAGCCTTGCCGACCCTCGCAACCGCTGTTCTGCACTACCTCCGAGAGGTCCTGGGCATTGAAGCGCCAGGCGTGAAGCCGTGGGCACGCGCAAACGAACTGCCGTACTTCCTTCGCGATGCCTTCCAGTTCAGCGAGCTAGAACTGCTAGGGCAGCCCGTTGTCCTGGCGATAGGGCGCGCGGAGGCCAAGCAGTCCCTCAGCGAAGTCCGGACCTGGCTGGACAAGGTTAAGGCCTTAGCCGGTCAGCCGGCGGTCTACGTCACCGATGCACTGGCCTCCTATGACCGTCGACGCTTGATCGAGCAAAAGGTCCCGTTCATCGTGCCGGGCAACCAACTCTATCTGCCGGACCTGGGTCTGGACCTGCGCGAGTATTTTCGGCAGCGCGCTCCGGCCACGGAAGCGCTGAGCCCATCCGCGCAAGCCATGCTGATCACCGCCTTGCTGCGCCAGCCGTGGCAATCCGATTGGCAGCCCTCCAAGGTCGCAGTCGCCTTGGGCTACACGCCCATGACACTGTCACGCGCGGTCAAGGAACTGACTGCGGCCGGGCTGGCTACCGCATACACGGTCGGCCGCTCGCGTTGGCTGCGAATGGAACTCCCACCGGAGCAGGCCTGGGAGCGTGCGAAGCCCGCACTGCGAACGCCAGTCAGGCGCGTGGTCTGGGTGGCAGCCCACGGGGTCGTTGCACATCGGCCCAGCCGCATCGCGGGCGTAAGCGCACTCGCGCGCTATTCCATGCTGACCGAGCCGAAATGGCCGGTGTATGCGATGACCGCGGCCGACTGGAAGGCTGCGACGGATGCCGGGGTTCGAGAGTTACATGAGCCCGAAACGGGCGCACAAGAATGGCAGCTGTGGAGCTACAGCCCGGCGTTGATGCCAGACGCCACCACGGTGGACCCGCTCTCGCTGACGCTCAGCCTGCAAGAGAACGCCGATGACCGAATCCAGCTCGCACTGGATGAACTGAAAGGACAACTTCCATGGTGAGAGGGTTGGACATTTTCCAGGAGCGGTTTGCGGAATACGTCGACCAGTACGTCTTGATTGGCGGCACGGCTGCGACCTTGACGATGGAGGAGGCCGGCCTGGAATTCCGAGCCACCAAAGACCTCGACATCGTCCTGCATGTGGAAGCGCTGACGCTGGCATTTGGCGAGGCCTTCTGGAAATTTGTTGAGGACGGCGGCTACGAAATCCGCCAGGCCAGCGACACGGGAAGACCAATCTTCTATCGGTTCCAGAAGCCCGCTGACGCTCGCTACCCGGCGATGGTCGAGCTGTTCGCGAGAGCCCCCGACGGATTGCAACCGGCCGAAGGCAGTCAGCTGACACCAATACCACTGGACGAAGCCGTCTCCAGCTTGTCCGCCATCTTGTTGGACGAGGTCTACTACGCATTCATCATGGCTGGGCGCCGCGAAGTCGACGGCCTGCCCTGGGTCGGTGAAGACCGCCTGATTCCGCTCAAGGCCATCGCGTGGCTGGAACTGACTGCGCGAAAAGAGCAGGGCGCTAAGGTGGACGCCAAGGACGTGCGCAAGCACCTCAACGATGTGCTGCGCCTTTCGCAACTGCTGGCGCCCGCCACACGCATTCCGGTCGACAAAAAGATCGGCGACGACATGACGCGGTTCCTTGTTGCCGTCGCTGCCGACACGTCCATCGACCCGAAAGCGCTGCAGCTTGGCAACGTCGCCGTCGCCGACCTGGTGGCCCGCATCGCCCAGGCATATGAAATTGAATTGCCTGCATAGGCGGCGGGATGACGGACGAGGAAGTCAACCTACGCAGGTCGATGGGCAGCCACTCCCGATCGGAACCAAAAAAACTGAGCAGGGGGAGACATGGCATTGTTCAAGGCTTGGTGCGCTGGCACCAAGGACAAAAGCAAGAAGAAGACGTTCCGAACGTACACGGAAAAAGATGGCGGTCGTGCAGCCGTTCTTACGCAGCTGGGCGAAGCCGTCAGGACACACTACGACCAGGCTGACAGGATCGCTGACGACGTCGCCCGCCTCGGGTACGACGGCGCCTCCGAAATTCTCAGGGCACTGCTGCCTCAATCGAAGCGCGCGCGCTCCGGCGATCTCGGCGAAATCCTGGCCTCCGAACTGGTGGAGGAGGACATGGGCTTTCGTGTTCCCGTCCGGCGGATGCGCTTCAAAGATGGGCGCGAGGTCGCGATGCGCGGCGACGATTTCATCGGCGTGGGCTATGACTCCGATGAAAAGCTTTGGCTGCTAAAGGGCGAGTCGAAGAGCCGCGCGAATCTTGGCAACGTGACGATTGCCGAAGCGCGTGAAGCCCTGAGCCGGTACGGCGGCCGCTGCACGCCGGACTCCTTGCTGTTTATCGCGAATCGGCTCCTCGAAAGCGCCGACGAAGATGATGTCAAACTCGGCCGGACGATCCGCGACGAGGTCGGGCTGAAAGCTCTGCGCGCCAATCGCATCGACCACATGCTGTTCACCATGTCCGGAAACGCGCCGGCTGCGAAGCTGCAGAAGGATCTGGAGGAGGCCGGCGATGACCGCAACCAGCACGTCGTCAGCCTTCACATCGAAGACCACCAAGCGTTCATTGCCGAAGTCTACGAGGAGGCGATGAATCTTGGAAACAAGTGATGAACTGCAGGCATTCCTGACCAAGGCGACGCAAGACGGTGTTTGGGGACGACTGCTGGACCGCGGCGCGGCATGGTCGATCATGCGTCAAGCGGGGGTGCTGCCGGAGGATGCACCGCCACTCGGCGAGCAGATTGACATCGATCTGGCAGAACACGGCTTTTCGATCTTGCGTGCAGCGCTGTCACTGCGAGAGCTCGATGGCACATCGGCTCTTTGTCAGCGTGCGTTCGAGCGCGCTGGCAATGCCTTTGAATCGCTGGTTCGCAATGGCGCCCCAGAGGCTGAGGAGCGTGGCTTCTACCGCACGATTGCGGGCGCTGCCTACCATCTGGCGGGCTATTCCGCGATCGCTTACTCGCTGTTCGGCGAGCAACAAGTTTCCGATCTCAATGCCAACGCGGCTGAAGCCGCTTTGATCCTGCTGATCCTGCGCGACCTGGATCGCCTCAGGACGTATGTCAAATCCCAACTGCTGGATGAAGACAACGGCGATGCCAACGTCTCCGCCTTGCTGGAGGCTGGGGAGATCGATTCCGACGAGGCGATTTCGATCGTCCTCAACACCGTGGTTTGCCGCGCCCTGGCATTTTTCGACTTTGCCCTTCAAACCGGCGAGGTGTCGTTGCTGGACATCGCAAAGGAACTGCTGGACACAGCCCTCGACCTTGCAGACGCTGCTGCGTCCGTGTCGCTGTGGTGGATTGTCCGGTTGTGCCGGAACATGCTCGACGATCTGTGGGCGCACTCCTTGCACGAGACTCTTCCAAGCGATCCGCCCGAGGGCGGCGAGGAGCGGTACGCTGAGCTGCGGCGGCTTTTCATCGCGTCGCTGTACGCGCGCAAGAGCGCCGAACTGGAGTTGTGGCCATCACAGCGCGAAGCCGCTAAGCGATCCACTGATGTGTCCGACGACCTGGTCGTCGCCTTGCCAACCAGCGCGGGAAAGACGCGCATCGCAGAGATCGCCGCCCTGATGTGCTTGGCGGGCGGTAAGCGCGTGTTGATCGTCACGCCGCTGCGCGCGCTTTCGGCGCAGACCGAGCGAACCTTTCGCCAGACCTTTTCACCGCTTGGATTCTTGGTTTCCTCGCTCTACGGTGCGAGTGGCTTGTCAGCCGGCGATGAGGACGCCCTGCGATCGATGGACATCATCATCGCCACCCCGGAAAAACTCGACTTCGCGTTGCGCAATGATGCGTCGCTGATCGACGACATCGGGTTGGTTGTGCTCGATGAGGGCCATCTCATTGGTCCAACCGAGCGAGAGATTCGCTACGAGATACTGGTGCAGAAGTTGCTGCGCCGGGCGGATGCAGGTACACGGCGAATCGTGTGCCTGTCTGCCATTCTTCCGGACGGCCAGCAGCTTGAAGACTTGACGGCCTGGATTCGCAGTGACGTTGAAGGCGAGCCGGTGCGATCATCCTGGCGGCCCACTCGGCAGCGTTTCGGGACGTTGGTCTGGCAGGGCGACGCCGCAAAGCTCAACTATGACCTTGAGCAGCAAGGTCCGTTCCTGGCCCGATTTATTGAACAGATTCCGCCGCGGAAACCAGACCGGACGCCATACCCTCGAAAGACCAAGGACCTGACATTGTTCGCAGCATGGCGGTTTGCTGAGCAAGGCAAGCGGACACTGATCTTCTCCACGCAAGCCAACTGGGTCGAAGGCTACGGAGAGTCGGCTGTTGAGCTACACCGTCGCGGCTACCTGCCGACTTTGCTCGACGACGAAACGTCGGTGCAACGGGCGCTCGAAGTTGGACGAGAGTGGTTGGGCGAACAGCACCCCGCGGTTGCTTGCCTCAAATTGGGCGTTGCGGTTCACCATGGCCGCCTGCCAAGCCCCTTCCTTCGCGAACTCGAAGCGCTGCTTGCCAAGGGTGTGCTGAAGGTGATCGTGGCGTCGCCGACGCTTTCGCAGGGTCTGAACCTGAACGCCGCTGTGCTTCTGGTGCCGTACCTGGTGCGATCAGGCAAGGTTATTTCAGGCGAAGAGTTTGCCAATGTTGCAGGCCGCGCCGGCAGAGCCTTTGTCGATGTCGAAGGGCTCGTCGTTCATGTGATCTTGGACAAGCCGAATTGGCGCCTGACGCAATGGCGCAGTCTCGTTCAATCAGCCAAGGCACGCACATTGCAAAGCGGGCTCTATCAGATCATTGCCGAAATCATCGAGCGACTGGCGCGAGAAGGCGTGTTGAAACGTGCCGACGCCATCGAGTACCTGTCGAGCTCACGGGAAGCGTGGAAGTCGCAAGCCGAGGAGAGCCTGCTGCTCGGGATCTTCGAGCCGGCGGGAGATGGCGACGAAGAGGAAGAGGAGAAGATCGAGGAAGAGCCCATGTCGCATCTGGTCGAGAAGCTCGACGCGACAGTGTTGGGCTTGGTCGACGCGCTGGACGCGGATAGCGAGGATTTGCCGCGCCTTCTCGACGAAGCGTTGCAAGGGTCGCTTTGGGCTCGCCAGATTGGCCGGGAGGATGAATCCAGGCAAGGGGCGCACAAGGCCATCCTAGAGGCCCGCGCGAACGTGATCTGGAGTCACACCACGCCTAACGTTCGAAAGGGGCACTATGCGATGGGGGTGGGGCTTGAAGCCGGCCTGGCTATCGACAGCATGGCTGACGTGTTGGGTGAGTTGCTCGATCAAGCTGACGAGGCGGCATTGCGCGACGACGGTGAGGAGCTTGCCGTCGCCCTTGCTCAACTCGCCGCACGGCTGCTCGTTATCCGTCCTTTCGTGCCCGACAAAAAGAACGCGCTTCCGGCAGACTGGGGTGATCTTCTGAAGGAATGGGTGTCGGGCACGGGCGTGAATGTCATCGGCCCCAAGAACATGCGCATCGTCGAAGATGCGTTTGCGTACCGCCTGGTCTGGGCGCTCGAAGCGATGAGAACCCGCCGCATCACGCTGGGCTGGTCGTCGGAAATCGTCTCCGGAGGCGGCGCCGCATCGGTGGAAACCGGTGTACCCCAACTCATGATGTCCATGCTCATACGGGCGGGACTGCCGTCACGCCGTGCCGCCATGGCGGCGATCCGCACCACGGGCGCCGTTTTCGTCACTGTCTCTGGTATGCGTGAGTGGCTAGCCAGCGATGAAATCGCAGACCTGACCAATGCCGGCGGGTTTCCGACACCCGAGACGGCCTTGCTTTGGCAGCGTTTCCGAGACGAAATGCTGAGTGGGGTGCAGCAGAAGTGGAGTGTCGGAGGCGGAGCCCGCGCTTTGTCCATTGGTGCCGGCGAAAAGGCGCCTGCTGCGGGCACCTACCGTATCGAAATTGACTCATCTGACGGCGAGGCGTGGTTGACCACGCCCGACTATCGGCGGGTGGCCAAGTTCAGGACCCGTGTGCAAGGCACATGGCGCGGTCTGTTGGCTGCGCGACTGAAGGGCGGCCAACGCTCGGCCCAAATCGAGCGCTTTGGACCTGGCGGGGTGAAGTGGCCGACCTAATGACTGTTGGTGCCGGCCCTGAATTGAGCAGCGTGCCGACGCTCTACTGAGCCACCCCGAGGCCTCGCCAAACCATGCGTGGCGCGGGCCGAAAGCGAGATTTTATGGCTCACTCCATCATCGGCAAGACCACCGAAGTGGCTCAGTTCAGGATCGGCGCAAACAAATGTCAGCAGTACCTTGAAGGTGGCAATCGGGCACGAGAGATCGCCGGCGTCGGGATGACCGCTGCCTGCCAGTAACCGTGAGTTCGGGACGTGGGCTTCACTGAGCGCAATCGCTGCATAGCAGGCGTCCACGCTGCGGCCTTGACCGGCGGCTGAGGGTCGGAGGGTCGGGAGTTGACGGCCGGTCCTAGCCGGCAAGCGTCCGGTCCCGCTGGGATTGCGGATAGCCGCGAAGTGGGCTGGTCTCGGTTTCAATCGAGCACAGTCGGCGCACGCCGATTTGGCGTGTACCTGCTCGCATCTCTGATGCGCTGTGGCCCGCAGCCAGACGACGGAGACGACGCGAACGGAAACGAGTCAGACACCGCCAAACTGCACGTGCGGCGATGCCTGTGAGCAGAACCGGAAACAAAGTTTCCGACATGGGCGGAGCGGGGACCCCGAACTGAGGGATCAGTCCTCGACTTCCTCCAAGTGCTGATTCAGTCGCTCTCGGAGATAGGCGTATTCGCCGTCCACTGCGCATTCGACGCAATGGATCAATTCCGCGCGGCCGACTTCAGTTGTGTACATCACCCTTGCGTTATCCGGAACGACCGGGTCACCATCGGCGTCAACGTCGTCGTCGAGAACGAACCGCTCAGCAAGGCCGTTGAAGTCAAACGCCAGAATTGAGTCGGTTTGCCAACCCGCTTGTTGGGTCATTTGGTCCGTGGCTAGGTCTCGTGCAATCAGATCTCTTGGATGAACCTTCCCGGTGAGCGCTGCGTCGATTCCAATCCAGATAGAACCGCTCCAGCACAGGCGCTGAACGTCGTTGGCGGTTAGGCTCTTGATGAAATCGATGCATAGCCGTCGGAACGCATCCAACGTGACGAGTTCCTTCTCTGGCGGTTGTGTTGCCGCACGTCCTGGGGCAGCCGAAATGTCGACTGCAGGTTCCTGAACGCGCCGCATCAAGAGGGACCAGTTTTCAAACCCCTCGCGTACCGCGATGGTGTCGAGCGCCTTCGAGTAGGTCATCGCGCCGGACTTTCGCAAGCACTTGGCCTCATGCCTGAAGCGCTCAATCTGCTTTGGGGAAAAAGTTTTCTGCACAACCGAAGCTCCTTGTCATCGGCGTGATGGATATGCGCCCACACACTCCTCGCGCCGGACATGAAGTCAACGGTTTGCGGAAAAATCTGCGGCCTCGCTGAGGCCAGCTTGCACTTTGCCGAGGTGGCTTCGCCATCGTGGGCGGGCATGCCGTAGTGCAACGGCTGACCCAGTGTAGCTGCGAGTGCATGTAACTGGCGAGTTTTTTCGCCGAGCACGAGCCTCCAAAACTACGCATGTTGGCGCCGGCGCCTGAATGCGCCACTTTCGATGATCGTGCCGGCTTCGCTGTGAGCCACCAGAATCGTCCGCGTGACCGCGCGCGACTTGCCTTTCAGGTCTGGAAGGTGGCTCACTGCAACGTCGGCGCGGCGGCTCAGATCCCGGCCGGCGGCAACAGTCGACTACAGTCGGCCTTGGTTTCTAGTGTCGCCTCCGGGTCGGGTGGACATCTCTGACCAACACGCACGATCGCCGTCCGCACGGCTCCGCCCTTCAGGCCGAGGTCACGACTTGAATGGCGCCAGACACCGGGTGAGAGTCGCGGCGCCGGCAAGCAGGAAGACAAGCCAAGACCGCGGCGACAAGGCCAACTAGCGATGGTTTGTTGGCAGCAGGCCCTGACGCCTCAGCTTTCGTTCGAGCTTTCGTTTGAGCGCTCGTAGCAGTTCCGGGCTGACGGACGTGGCGATGATTGCCGATACGCCGCTGGGCGTCACGAATTTCACGGCCTCCTTGTGCCCAGATCGGACGATCTGCATCCTGACATCCCCTCGAAATTCCCGCATCTTCGGCAAACTGCAGATCACTTTCGTAGACCTGAAGGGATCGTATCCATATCGGACGTGGCCGACAACCTCGGGCGCCAGCAATTTCGCTGCGCATCCCCAAAGCGTCGAACACTGCCACACCTGAGCGGTCTCGGACGAGTGCTCAGACGCGAGCGAGCACTGGAAACCTAGTTTCCGCTTTGAACTGAGCTTCATGCGGTGTACTTCGGCCGTGCGCCTGGTCCGTTCCTTTCGAACCGCCGCTCGACAGCGTCCTATGAATCAGAAGCGACGTACTCGGGCGGCGCGCAAGCGTCCCGAACGCGTGCCGTCGATTCACGGTTCGGCCGCTAGGTAGTCCGGAGGCAACAACGCCTCCGTGTAGTACATCAAGTCGCCCGCACTGACACCCAGTGCTTTCGCGATCTTGAGGACCAGCACGAGAGTCGGCATGTGCTCGCCCCTTTCGATTTTCCCCATATGTGACCGCTCGACCTTGGCAAGGTGAGCAAGGGCTTCTTGAGCCACACCTCGCGTCGTTCTCATAGAACGAACCACCGAACCAAACGCTTGGGCCACGACCGGGTCGGAAGTCGTCGCACCCTTGGGGCGGCCAGCCTGAATCTCGCGCTTTTGCATCGACAAAAGCGTCGCGGTGCAACACAATAAAAACCACGTTATCTTTAACTCATTCAGACATGAACGACCTTCTCCTTCTTGTCCACGGCCTCATGAAGGTCGCTCTCGTGGCCGGAATCATGGTGCTGGTAGCGACAGCCCCTTCGGGGGCTTCCGCTGCTGCGGCCGGTCACGAGCACGAAGGCTCGCCAATTGCGGCGCCCGTCCGCGCGTGTTCCGTGTGCGACGAAGACGGTGGCTCGATGAGCGACGCCCACGATGACGACTACGCCTTTGCCAGTCACTCCTCCCTGGATCAAACCAACCTCTTCGGGACAGACACGCACGACCATGCACCCGACCACTGGCGGCACGACAGCGAGCACGAATCGCATCGGTCAGGGCTGATGGAGGCCGATCCCTTCGACCACATAACAAACATCGACGGCACGCCGATGTGCGGTGACATCGACATCCACGGCAACGCCTACGGGGTAACCGACTGGCACTCAGACTCGTGGGACATCGGCGGCATGTCCTCGTCGAGCATGTTCGACTGACCGCGTCCGCCGGCCTGGGTCAGGGTTTCAGAAGTTCGTACGGCTCGACGCCCAGCGCATGTGCGAGCTTCTCGATGTTGTCGAGCGAGATGTTCCGGACCTGGCGCTCGACGTGGGCAACGAAGGTGCGGTGCAACCCGCACTCGAAGGCCAGCGCCTCCTGCGACCACCCCTTGTTGCGCCGAAGCGCGACGACGTTCGCGGCCAGCACGGCGCGGGCACTAACCCTCTTCTTCGACTGACCGCCTGTTGCTGGACCCATTCGGGCCCAGTCTCCCGTCTTGCCGCTTTTGAGTCAGCCGTGTTTACGTCACAATTTCGGAGCGACCTTCATCGCTCAAAAGGGAGAAGACCATGAAAATCACGAGGCGGAAAAGCGCCCCTGTTGTCCTGTTGGCGTTCTGCTGCGCCGTATGGACGGCGCCTGCAGAGGCCGACTTCGACAAGGCGACAGAGTTCTTTCATAGGGGCCAGTATTCCGATGCAATCCGTGAGCTGCAGCCGCTGGTCGAGGCCGGCGACCCCGCCGCGATGAACGCGATGGGCGTCCATTTTCACAACGGGTACGGGGTCTCCAAGAACGCGCGAGCGGCGGCCCAGAACTACCGAAATGCGGCCGAAAAGGGTTACGCCGAGGCGCAGTTCAATCTTGCGAACGTGCTGATGGGTGGTGACGATGGTGTTGCAAAGGACGAGCGCCAAGCGGCCGTGTGGATGCGAAAGGCCGCCAACCAGGACTATGCCGACGCTCAGCGCGAGCTGGGGTACATGTACGCCGACGGAACCGGGGTGCCCAAGGATCTGGCACTCTCGTTCGAATGGCTGCGCAAGGCCGCCGACAAGGGGAGCGCTAAGGCCCAGTACTCGGTGGGCTGGGCCTTGGCATACGGGGTCGGCGTTGCGCAGGACAAGCCGGCCGCTGTCGAGTGGCTCAAGAAGTCCGCCGATCAGAACGTCGCGGACGCCCAGAGATCGCTTGGGGTCCTGCTGTTCAACGGCGACGGCGTCAAGAAGGACCAGCCGCTCGGCACCCAGTGGTTGCGCAAGGCCGCCGACCAAGGCGACATCACGGCTCAGATAAACCTAGGCAATATCTACCGCAACGGCTTGGGCACGCCGAAAAACGACAAGCAGTCCAACGACTGGTACAAGAAGGCGGCGGAACAAGGCAGTGGCACAGCGCAGCGGGAGTTGGGCCACGCCTACAGGTTCGGCTATGGCGTGGACGAGGACGAACGAGAAGCTGCCCGCTGGTACCGAATGGCCGCCGATCAGGGCGACGCTGCGGCTTCGAACAACCTCGGCGACCTGCATGAGCGCGGTGCCGGCGGGCTACGACAGGACTATGTCGAAGCTGTCCGCCTGTACGAGGCCGCTGCCCGGCAAGGCGAGCCCTACGGCCAGCGCAACCTGGCCAAGATGTACCGCGAAGGCCTCGGCGTCCGCAGCGACGCCGTCGTGGCCTACAGCTGGATCAACCTCGCAGCATCGGCCGAATCCCCGCACCCCAAGGCGGCCGATGAGCGCGACGCCATGGCTCAGTACATGCCCAAAGACCTCATCGGCGAAGGACAGCGGCTCGCGAGGGAATGGAAGCCAGGTACCCCGCTCGGAAAGTCCAAGCTGAAGCCCATCGAGGTCGCGCCGCTGGCCGTGGCGTGGGCCATGAAGGTTGGGAAGGCCATGGACGCCAGGCTCGCCGATCAGCAAGCCAGCCAGTACCCCGCCAGGCCCGAGGCCAAGACCGGCCTCACGACCTGCAACACCAGGTGCGTCAATGGTGACTGCTACCGCACCTACGGCGACGGCCGCAAGGTGAACTTCCAGGCCCGCCAGAAATGGAACCCGTTCAACAACCAGTTCGACTGGGACTCGGGGAGCTGCTGATGAAGAGAACATCCAACGCCGTTGTCATGGTCGCCGCGCTGCTGCAGGCGCCAGCTGTCGTACGAGCACAGCAGCCTGATTCTGCTGGACAGGCAGCGTCGGGCCCGACAGCGCAGCCGGCCCCCGCCAAGAAGACGACGCTCGAACCGGCCGATTTCACGACGAAGGCCAACGGGCAGATCGAGCTGGTCGTCGGCCGCGACTCACCCCTCTACGCCGAGTTCGAAGGCGGCCCTTCCCTGACACAGCGGCTTCGCGAGTCCCTGCAGGAACGAGGGTTCGAGTTGGCGCCAGATGCCAAGTCAGCGAAGGCGACGCTCAAGTTTCGCGGAGACATCGTGCTGATGGGCGGGCCGAAGTTCTACAAGGGCGTGAAGGCGCCGATCGGCGAGACGACCGAGAGGGCGTTGAAGCTGGCCAAGGAGAACGGCCAGGTGACGGCGGCTGATGTTGTGCAGACGACGGCGGGGGTCGCCCTGAATGCTGCGGCGTACAGCGCCAGTCTGAACAATTTCACCCGAGGCCTGGCCATCGGCGGCATCGCGAACGCGCTGGGTGATGCAACAGGCGCGCGCGGATGGTTCAACACGGCGGTCGCTGGTGATCCGCGAGGCATCTGCCTGAGCCGCTGCGACGATTGGAACAAGGTCAACCAGACGGTCTACCTTTGGATCAGCCTGCAAGCTACCGACAACAGAGAGGAAATTCGAGTGCTAACAAAGGCGTTCTCCGAGATTGTGGCGCCGGACCAAGTACTCGACCATGCGCTGACCGATGGCCTCGCTGCGCTCAAGATCGTCGCCGCGTCTGCTGCCACGTCTAAGTGAGGCACCAAGCATGATGGATAGGCTCTACGCACTGATGATCGTCTTTGGGTTTCTCTACGTCGTCTCTCGGGCGTTTCGCATTCTGGTCTTCATCGTCACGGCCCCAAAGGGCCACTTGACTGACGCGATCCTGTCAGGCGACTTTGAAGACGATGACGAGTCGTGGTCAAACCCGTTCGAGCGTGACCGTCGTTTCAAGCGTGCCCAAGGCATTTTCGACTGAAGCTCATATGGACAGGCTCTACGCACTGTTGACAGTTCTTGGGCTTCTCTACGTCGTCTATTTGGCATTTCGCTTCGTGGTCTTTCTCGTCACGCCTCCGCGCGGCTCGTTCACGGATGCGATGGCTTTGGCCGAACTCGAAGAAGATGATCCGAGATGGTCGACGCTGAGGCAGCGCGAGCGCTACTGGGAGATTCGTCGATGAGCACGAATGAATGCGAGGCGACATCGCCCTCGTGGGGGGCACCTACGTCAAGGGTGTCCAAGGTCACCATCGGTGATGCGACCGACAAGTCACTTCAGGATGCGGACGAGAAGGGTGCGATTGCCCGGGCCGACGTGGTACAGACCGTGGCCAGCGTTGCCACCAACCGCGCGCTCGCCGATGTCATCGCGGCGGTCAGGATGGTCGATTCTCCTGTCCGCTTGGTGAATTGACGGCATGAACAAATTGCGCTTTCGGAATGAGAACCAGGAGGAGCGATGAGTGCCAACTGGTTTGTTTTTTTCGCATCCATCTTCTTCGCGGCGTACCAGTGGTTTTCGAGTCCGTGCAGCTGGTTGCCGCCACAGAGTTCAGGGGAACCCGCGCCCGATCCTGACGACTCCGACTTCGCCGTCGGCGGCACGTCGATGTTTGGCGCATCCAACATAAACGCTCCACCTGACCACGACCCAAGCCGCAACGTCGATGGCACTCCAATGCTTGGCGCCGTCGACATGAATGGCAACGTCTACGGGATCACGCAGAACCACGTCGACATGGGACACGAGTTCTCCTGCTACGACCCCTTCGATTCCGATCGCTTCGAGCACACGACAAACATCGACGGCACGCCGATGGTCGGCGACATCGATATCCACGGGAACACTTTTGGCGTGACCGACTGGCATTCAGATTCCTGGGGCAGTGGCGGCATGTCATTGAGCCTGTTCGACTGATCGAGCAGGCATTGCTTGCTACACGACTCGTGTGCTTAAAGGCCGTCGGTCGTTGGACCGACCCTGACGCACGAAACCGACCTGACAGACAACCCAAGAGGGAGATGAAGACGATGACAAGACGTGTGTTCACCAGCTGTGTCGTAGCTCTGTCGATGGCTACGGCCACGCCGGTATCCTTTGCAATGGACTTCCAAAAGCGGCTTGAGCAGCTGCTGGCGATGCAGCCCACGCCTCTGTTCGTAGTCCTGCAACCAAGCGGCGTGGTCGAGATGCCACCGGATGTCCAGCGGATGGCCGACGAGATGCCAGCCCGAATGAAGCAGGGCAAGTCAGATGCCGTGTGGTTCGACGTGATCGTGCTCGTCGCGACTGCGCAGTCGCCAACGTCCGGGACCGTGTTGTATGAGTTCAAGACTCGATGCGCAGTGCTGCCCGCGTCGTCATACGGCGAGCCACAGGATGGTCAAGACATCATGCTGAGGGCCATGAATGCGGTGGTGAAGTTGGCGCGGGACCAACGTTTGGACCCGAAGTGGGGAGCGATGTGCGTGGCAGGGGACGAGGCCGTCACTGATGCGTATCGCCGAGTGATGCAGTTCCCACCGAACGGCCTGCAGGCAAAGGCGATGGGCAAGCTGGTCTACCTGACAAGCCGCAACTCATCAATCATGTTTGCCTTTTGACGATGATGAGGAAGACGAGCCGCTCGAATGCCCCCGCGCCGGCGGACGTGTCCAACGCTGTGGCCTCCATTTGACGACGACGCTGAATCGCATGCTTTCGCGTGGACAAACGCATCGCCAGAGCGACACAATCAAGACCACGTTATCAGACATGAGCACCGGAGAATTTTGGCTGGCAATCATTGCTGTCGGATACTCGGTGTACCGCATGGCCGACGCTTGGCTCCCGCCCTTCATATCCGAGCACGCGAGCGCCGATGCACCAATGAACCAGGTGGCTCATGTCTCGGTTGATGATGAATACCGATTCGCGCGATCCCTGCGCGCACACGACAACGACGACGACCGCTACATGAACGGCGGTGTCAACATCGACGGCACGCCAATGATGGATGACTTCCTCGATGTCCACGGCAATGCCTTCGGCATGACCGATGACTGGAAGTCGAACGACTGGAGCAGTTGAAATGCCGATGAAGCCAAACCCGCCCGACGAGATTCATGCTTCGGGCAGCAATGCGACCTGGCTCTCAAATGAACGTTTCGACTTTTCCGACTTTGCGGCGTTCTTGCTTCGACACGATCCACGATGGGTGTTTGAGCGGGCGACACGTTCCGCCTCTATCAGTCCCGACGTTGTTGATCAGAACGCCAGTGAGTCTGCCGAGGCCCAAACCGATGGACAGACCCTCAAGAAGCGCGAGCCATGAACCATGACCACGCGGGTCCGGCGCAGTGCGAGGCGGGGGTCACGCGGCATGCCGAGAGCGGCTTTGCTCACTCACGTCCGCCTGGGGCGGTGACGCGGGGCGATCAGCGCATGCCGGAGAGCTACTGCGTTCTCAAAGGCACGGGACATCAGGACATCGACTGGGTGAAGGGGAATAATGTCGAGTCACCTTCAAGAGTTCCCAGTCGATTCGGGATGAGTCGGAGCCTTTCTACAGAGTCTGCCGTTTTCGATTTCAAATGGCCAGTCTGGTGATGGCGAGAACAACTGCGCCTCGACGATTGCGAGTTCCTCGCCTGTGAGAGCAATAGCCTCGTCAATGCCGCGGACGTAGCTTCGCGCCTCGTAGTACTCGCACGTCGGAGCGTTACCGCCGCGGGTCACGACTTTCCGCCGCAACGCGGACAAGAGCCACTCTCGCCAAACGCTTTCGGCTTCGATCTGTGCGCTTCGCTCATCACCGATGTGAGAGAAGCAACCGTACCAATACGGGAAGCGGTCGTCATCCACCTTCAGCGATGGAGAGAGATCACACATCTCGTCCCAGCCTATGAAGTAGACATGCACGGTGAAGTCGAATTTCGGGCTCTCGCGACGCTTTCGATATTGGTCCTTTATGGTGCGAACTATCACGGTGACCGGTATGGATGGGATTTCAAAGTAGTGCGGCCCCGGAGCCCTTCCGTTCTTCTCCCGAATCGTTCGATCAACGAAGAGGTCCGATGAGGTGGGTTGGGCAGGGCGATGGCTTGGGGGCGGCTCGCTCTTGCGCAATGAGGCATTTCCGAAGACGGCATCGAGTGCGATTGAGGTTGGCGGCCTTCCCGATGGTTGCCTAGCGTCGTCCGCCCCATTGATCAGATCGTGCGAACCATTTATCGCGTCCATACCTGCGTCGATACGCGCAAACATGGCCTCGTACTTTTCAACGATCTCCTGTTCGTGGTACCGATCGCATCGAAGCATGTCTATACGATTTCTTAGATGGCCTCGCATGTCGACAAGGTCATTAACGTTCGCCTGATTCTCTAGCTTTCGGTCTAGCCAGCCGAGGAGTGGGGAAAGGACTGTTGCGAGTACGGCGACCATCAGAGTCACGCCGCCTGGATCGAACAGTAGACTGCTGCGATCACTTTGACTTGCCGCGTCATTCAGCCAAGGGTTGCGCCCGTCGCTGGCAATGGTTCTATGACCTGAAAGATGTGCAAGATCAATTGAGATGAAGATGGCTTCACTCTGCTGCGCCAACGCCTTCTTGATCTGATCGCATCGCGGCTTCGGCTGCTCGAAGAAGCAAGCCCATGCCGCATCGAAGGCATGCTGTGCATCCGATCGGTAGACGCGACAGGTAGATTCGGACTCTTGGGCCGAACTACATGCAAGCAGCTTTGCAGGTAACGCGGTGAACGACGGCGCGCTCCAGTCGATGGATGTAGAACCATCGGCGAGACTCATCGGTCCGGCGAACGCCATCGGCAACGTGACGATGGCGATAACTGCAAACAGTCGGTCGACCTTCATGGCGCAATCACGCGGAAGTCGACCAGCTCGTGCAGCCAATCCGGCACAACGTCTTCTGTGTCGACCACCCAGTGTTGCCTTGCGCTCTTTTTCCATCGTCGCATCGGTTCGCCGGGTCTCATGGCCTGCCTGTATCTCTTACAGATGGCTTCACTGTCGGTGATGATGGAGAAGCCGTCGAGTCTGTCGGGGCCGCGTTCCGGATCGAGCGCCGAGGCTACGCCGCAGATGAATTCGTCCAGTTTGCGTTCCCACTTGGCGGACAGTTCCATCTCGATGCCGAGCCGCCTCCCGTCAGGCAGGTGCCAGATGGCGTCGGCCCTTTTCTGCCCGCGCTGATCACCCTCGTTGAGCTCGCGTTCTGTCGAGACCTTCGTGATCACCTCTTCGCGCAGCGCTGTGATCGTGAGTTTCTGAACGAGGAGGTCGTGCCGAATCTTTGCTTGGTTGACGCGATATGGGTCGATCTCAGCGTAGGGAAGGAGTCTCGTCGCGTGGTGGTGGGCCAGTTCCAAGCCGGTCTCGGACAGCGTGTAAATGACGGGCGGCACGCCGGATTCAGTGCGCGTCGATCGGAGCAGTCCTCTGGCGACCGCAACGGACGCCCAGCCCGAGCTTTCCTTGTTCAGGCATTGGCGCAGCACCTGCGAACTGGTGAAGCCAAATCGGTATATCCAGTCCACCGCAATCCTGCGGTTCGTGAGGCATCGCTCTTGAGGCGTTTCATCGCCAAGGTAGTCGCGCGGCTTTACCCTCATGCTTCGGCTCCTACGAAATCTGCTTCGAACGCGCTACGTTGCAGGGCGACGTACGGCATGCCGAGACCGAATCCGAGTCGATGGTTGTAGGCATGGTGCGACGCGCAATGCATCAGGCACCACGCTGGGCGGCGCTTTGCGCCGGCGGCTGGGGCCGCTTCCCCAGCGCTGCCGCGGCTGGACGCCGCGTCTGCCTGCTGCAGTGCGCCTTCACGGCCTCCGGCCTCCAGCGGCCGGCTGCGCCGACCTCGGGGGCCCGCCGCGCGTAGCGCGGCTCCCCCTGGCAGGGGCTGCGCCGCACGGTCGCTTCGCTCCCGTCCGTCTTGGGCTGCGCCGCCCGGCTGGACGCCGTGCCCTCGGCCCCTTCGGGTCCGACCCGCGCTTCGCGCGGGCCTGCCAGGGGGAGCCGCGCTTCGCTCGGCGG
>Ga0209515_10002412_pt1 | contig 28827 bp, 24 predicted proteins | sample Subgroupgradi54m_FD_187454 | JGI IMG/M metagenome (GOLD analysis project Ga0209515, IMG submission 187454) | Subsurface groundwater microbial communities from S. Glens Falls, New York, USA - GMW60B uncontaminated upgradient, 5.4 m (SPAdes)... ... | reverse complement strand
GGGGTCAGGAAACTTCCGCCCACATAGCTGAGCTCCTGGCCCAGCGCCCGGTCGAGCTCGACGGGATGGCCGCACGACTCATGGAGCTGCATGACGACCTGTGTCGGGTTGAGGATGATCGTGGTCTCGCCCGCGCGGGGCGGCTTGGCGCGGAGCAGCTGGAGGGCTTCCTCTTGCGTGGTCGTCGCACCACCGACGAGGTCCAACTGCTTGACGTACTCAAACCCGGCCTGCGCGAGCGCGCCGTGGTGGGAGTTCGGGAAACTGCGCGTCTGCACTTCGTTGCCCTGTTGCGCCACGACCTCCAATCCCGCGCCGCTCTCGATGAGGCGCTGCTCGATCTCGGCCCCCTCGGTCGAGCAGAAGAGCTTCCGGCGCTTGTAGAAATCCATGTGGCTGATCGCCCGCTTGATCGCGTCCGACCCCAGGAGCGACGTGTTCGCCCAGAGGAGGTAGTCGAGCTTCTTTCCGAGCGGGACGTCGAAGGGGTCGATGGTCGAAGAGGAGGTATGGCGGGCCTTCACCGGCTGGACCGGGGCTAACGGTCTGGGCTCCCGATTGAGGAGCGCGGACGCCTTCGCGAGGCCGATGGCCTGGGCGGCGGCGCGGGTGAGGCTGGCGCGGGCGAGATGGGGGGTGGCGGCGAAGCCCCAGGAGCCTTTGATGAGGACGCGGACCCCGATGCCGGCGCTTTCAGAGAGGCTGATCGAGGACACGCGGCCCTGTTCGACGACGACGCTCTCATGCAGGAGGTGCTCATACCGGACATCGGCGTAGGCCACGCCGCGCCGCTTCAGGTGGCGGATGAGGGAGGCGACAAGATCGCGCGGCAGGCGAGCGGGGGCTCGAGGTCCGCTCATCCTCCGTGCAGCAATCTCTGGCATGGAACAGGAACCATAGTTGTAGGATAATACCATACCCGATGAGGTTCGCGCCAACGCCACGTACAGCATGCGGCACGCGGAATGCGGAACCCCGCATCCCGCCCCGGCCCGCCGATCGCTCCTGCCGGGGCGGGCAGTTCGCATCCCGAATGTGACCCATGGACTACATCCCACGATCGGTGCTTGACCGGCCGCTGCGTCGGCTGACACGGCGCTCGCGGCTCGACCGGCTCCACGCGATGCGGGCGCTCGCGGACGTGCGGGGTGTCCGGTATCTCGATGACGCAGGACGCGCGCGCACCATTGAGATCGCCCTCAAGCCGTGGGTACTCACGAGCGAGCAACTCCTGTGTTTCCACCACGTCGCGCAGACGCTGGCCGAGGCACTCCTGCGCCTGTCGCACCTCTACGCCCGGCTCCCCGCGGTCCGCGAGATTGTCCGGTTTGAACCGGAGCGGGAGGCATGGATGCGGCTCGCCGCGCACCCGAGGGCCCGCCCGCTCGCGGTGATCGGGCGCCTTGACTCGACGGCGATCTACGACCATCCGCATTGGCGGACCGACTTCCGGATGCTCGAGCCCAACGCCGTCGGGGTCGGCGGCGTCCAGTACGCGCCCGCGGCCTGCTCGATCGTGATGGATGTCGTGGGGGATCTCCTCGCGAAGGCGCTCCGCGGGCGCGCCATCACCGCGACCCCGGATCCCCGGCAGCTCCTCGTGGATGAGCTGCGCGCGGTGGCGACGCGGTTGCATCGCCCGCTGCGCGGTATCGCGCTCATCGAGAACACCGACTTCACGACCGGCACCGACGAGTTTCAGGAGCTCGCCCGCCATCTTACGCAGCGGGGATTGAACGCGGTGGTCGCCGACCCGCGTGAGCTGCGTCTCGTGCGCGGTCACTTGATGGCACGGGGGATCCCGGTCGATCTCCTCTATCGGGACTCGGAGCTGGAGGAATTCGTCGACATGGAGCGCGCGGGCCATCGGCTCACGGCCCTGCGGCACGCGGTCAAGGAGGGACGACTGATCTCTGCGCTCACATGGGAGTTCGACCAGAAGTCGGCCTGGGAGATCTTCACCGACGCGCGCTACGCCAAACACTTCACCGCGTCGCAGCGGCGGATCTTCCGCGAGCACCTGCTCTGGACGCGGCTCGTGCGAGAGGCGAAGGTCACGGATCCTGCCGGGCGCGCGGTGGATCTGGTGCCGTTCATCCGGCGCCACAGGCCACGGCTCGTCCTGAAGCCCAACACGATGTTCGGCGGAGAAGGAGTCGTCATCGGCCGGACGGTGGGAAGCCGCGAGTGGGAGCAGACACTCCACAAGGCCCTGCATGGAAAGGAGCGCTACGTCGTCCAGCAGGTCGCGCCCATCCCGACCGACACCTTTCCGATGCTGGTGGATGGCCACGTGCGCCATACCGAGCGTTGCGTCGTCTCCGGGTTTTTCTTCAACTCCTCCGGCGTGGGGCTGGTCGGCCGCTTCTCCGGCCTGCCGGTCGTCAACGTCTCCCGCGGCGGCGGCCTCATCCCCGCCCTCTGGGTGCATTGATAAGTGAAAAGTAAAAAGTCAAAAGGTAAAAGTAAAGCACGAGCTGTAAATTCAGGAACACAATACTCCAATGAAGGAAAATAAGTAGTGTGTCCACAGAGTTCCTATATCTATATTTTAGGGGCGGGTGCGTCGAAACCAGATGGAGTGCCCGTTACCAAGGAGATATTCAGCGCGGCATTTCATGGTGCCTCAGGACCCCGGAATGACGGGTTGTCCTACAGGCTCTCAAACCAGACCTGGCCGAAGGAGCAGATTTTAGAATTGCAGCCTGTATTCAAATTGTTCGATAGCTGGAACACTACGCATTTAGAGCAGGATTTATTAGACTTGTATGAGAATAAACCCACGCCCAGGGAGTTTATAGTTGATACTCAGCGGTTCGAAGATTTTTACTCTCGGCTTTACTACATGAGCAAAGGTCGCAAATACAATGGGTGCGAATTGACGGAAGACCAAATAAGGAATATCTGGCAGAAGGCAAAACACCTCTTCTATCATACGGTTGGTTCTGCTGGATGGCATCGAGATCGTAGACATTATCAGGCGTTTGTAGAAAAGGCCCTGACGAGGCCAGGGGCGCACTGTGTGATTTCGTTCAATATAGATTCGCTTCTGGATGACCTTCTCTATGATCGTTGCAAGTCTTTCGACCCCCGTAAAGGTGATTATGATCGAAGGGAGGAGTTAGCGTGGTCTTACGGCATTGTCTTTGAGCAAACTAGCTGGCCGCAATACTATGAATTTTTTGATGAAGCCAAGATTTCCTATTACAAGCTTCACGGTTCTTTGAATTGGAGGTTCGATCAGGGAAGCCAAAGAACGTCACTTTGCCATCCACAGAATCCATGCGACTGTGAGAGCTTCCGTGGAGGAGGAGCAAAAGATGACCTGCTGGTTATTCCACCTGTAGAGGAGAAAGATTTTCCGTTGCCTCTGAGGACTGTCTGGAAGAAGGCATCGGACAAGCTATCCAAAGCCGAGGAGCTGTGTGTTATAGGCTACTCGGCTCCGGATGTGGACAGAGAAGCCGTTGCTCTTTTGAGAAGGACACCCAGTTCCTTGAAACGTGTTGTGATAGTGAATCCCTCTGAAGATCACACCCAGCGCATCCTCGGTCTTTTGGGGAATCCCAGCGGGGAGATCGTAACCAGATACGTTGGCTTCAAAGAATATCTCGAGAAAGAATTGGGGGGCGAAGTCCTGGGACACAATACTCAAACGAAGGTAAAGAAGGAGCGTATCCATCGAATCCAGCAAAGGAGAAGTTGATGTACAAATCCATGTGGATAGAAAACTGCAAATCCATCTGGAGGGAAGGCAAAGGTTCCTTATTTTCCTGGCTGGCCATTTGGCTACTTACTTTGTTCCTCGAGAAAACGGGGCATGTGCCTATACTAACAGCCTTCCTTATTGGCTTGCTCGGCGTCTATCTTGTACGGTTGTTATCCAGATGCGATCGTGAATTCGCCGCAATTAATAGCCATTTGGAGACCTTGTGGGAAGCAATTTCTGACCCAGCCGACCTGGCGTGCACGCGAGAAGCAAGCAAGGAGTTCCACTATCTTGTGCAGGCTTTGCTCGAAGGAAAGATTAAGAAAGGGTCGACATTTTCGGAAATCTTACAAGCCATAAAGTCGGCGGGGGTCAAGGGATCTTTTTGGGGTACGAATTATTGGAAGAAGGAAGAAATCCATAAAATAGGGTTTCAAGATTTATTGGTTGCTAGGCCAACCCCGGCTAATCGTTCAGGGATTCCTACGCTGTGGCTTTCATTTCGTACAGCTGACCAGGTCTTGGTGGATTGGAAGACAGAATATCACGGCGAACTTGTACAGTTGAACGGTAAGATGAAGCGCCTAATGAAGTTGCGCGACGAACAGCCTGAACCGCCATTCAGAAAAGGATAGGAAAAGGTTGAGGCGTTCCTCATAGTGTCGACTATCGTTCAGTCTCGGGTTTAGTCGGTTCTAGGAGGAACGCCTCTGAAATCTCATTGATAAGTGGAGCCCCACGGGCAGCCTACTCCGCCGAAGCCCTGCTTCGCCGTAGCGAAGCCTTGGCTTCGCAGAGGCGAGCCCAAGGGCGGGGCTTCCGGCGAAGGAGGGTGAAAAGTAAAAAGTAACCGGGAGGGTTCATCATGGATACACGCGCACCTGTCCGGCACATCAAGAAAGTATGGAAGCACATCCCGACGATCGAGGGGGCCGGGGTACGCCTCAAGCGCGTCTTCGGCTTCCATGAAGTGCCGCAGCTGGATCCCTTCCTGCTCCTTGACTGCTTCCACTCCGACAACCGCGACGACTACGCGCGCGGCTTCCCCTGGCACCCGCATCGCGGGATCGAGACCATCACCTATGTTCTGGATGGCGATGTGGAACACCAGGACAGCCTCGGCAACAGCGGGATCATCCGCTCAGGTGACGTGCAGTGGATGACGGCGGGCAGCGGGATCGTTCACCAGGAAATGCCGAAGGGAAGCGCCAAGGGACGCATGTGGGGCTTCCAGCTCTGGGCGAACCTCCCCAGGCGCCAGAAAATGATGGACCCCCGGTACCGCGAGGTGCTCTCGACGCAGATTCCAGCGGTCAAGACGTCCGACGGGGTGACGGTGCGGATCATCTGCGGGAAAGTGGGCGGTGTCGAGGGACCGGTCCGGGAGATCGTCACGGATCCGGAATACCTCGATGTCTCCCTGCTGGCCGGGAAGTCGTTCACGCACTCGGTCAAGGCCGGGTACACGGTGTTCGCCTACATCATCGAGGGTGAGGGGTACTTTGATCCAGGACGCAACCCCTTTGACCGCGAGGCCATCGGCGAGAACTATTTCGACATGAAACCGTCGTGCGCCTGCGGAGAAGGGACCATCGCCCTCTATGAACCTGCCGGGGATACCGTGCTCGTGACGACTGACAAGAAGCCGGTTCGATTTCTGCTCGTGTCCGGCAAGCCGCTCAAGGAGCCCGTGGCCTGGTACGGCCCGATCGTCATGAACACCCAGCAGGAGCTGCAAACCGCGTTTCAGGAATTCCAAGCCGGGACGTTCATCAAAGGTGCGGCGTTGAGCAAGAAGTAGTGGATCGTTGGAGGTGGATCGGAAAAGGTGGGAAAAGGTGGAGGCGTTCCTCATAGTGTCGACTATCGTTCAGTGTCGGGTTTAGTCGGTTCTAGGAGGAACGCCTCTGAAATCGCAAGACTCAAATGAAGGGGAATAAGTCGCGTGTCCCCAGCATCCACATGGATCGTTGATATAGTGTCCATCAACAGTGATGAGCGGAAACAGCATGGATCGATCCTTCGACTCGCACCACGGCCTGTGGCCGTGGGCTCGCTCACCTCGTGCCGAGCACGGCACTCGGTGCGAGGCAGGATTCCGCCCCATCCCTCGGCGTACTGCCTCGGGATCCTGGTCGAGGGATCCCGAGCCCAAGCGAGGGACGGGTGCACAAGGAGGTACCACGGGCTCTGCCCGTGGGGCTCCACAGGAACACGTCACGCCGAGGAACCTGTCCCCTCGGAACCCAGTACCTTAATCGGCGGATTATGCCTTGAATATTCTGCACGTTTTTCTCGTTGCATGAGCGGGTGGCGTCGGCTACACTTGTGATACACAAAAGATACACAGATTGAGCGCGGACTTTCGAGCGCAAGGTCAGGGATATGTACGAACCGACCTACACCATCACGGAAACGCTCCTCGCACGGATCAGCGAGGCCGAAACGCTCCGTACCAAGATCCAAACGGCTCCCGTCCAGGTCGCCTGGTTGGACAGCATCCGTCTGGATGCGTTGGTCCGCCGGGCGCACTTCTCCACCGCCATCGAAGGCAATCCCCTCACGCTTCCAGAGGTCGAGGCGCTGGCGGGATCCAAGAAGGTGGACGTGAAGGACCGGGCGAAGCGAGAGGTGCTGAACTATCTCGGGGCCCTGCGTTGGATGGCCCGGCAGCCGGCGAACACACCGGTGACCGAAACCGCTGTGCTGAAACTCCACCGGATGATCACGGCGGGGTTGCTGGAGCCAAGGTTAGTAGGGGCCTACAAGGTCTCCGCAAACGTGATCATGTCCGCTGGCCAGGTGGTGTACCGTCCGCCCGGCCCGCAGGCCGCGAAACCTGGAACCCGCGCGTTGATCGACTGGCTGAAGGGGCTGGGACAGTCTACCCACCCGATTGTGGCATCCGCCTGTGCCCACTACGAGATCGCTCGACTGCACCCATTTCGGGATGGCAACGGGCGCCTCGCCAGGGCGTTGGCAACGTGGGTGTTGTACCACAGAGGGTTTGACACCCAACACCTGTTCGCGGTGGACCAGTATTTCAAGGAGGATCACGAAGGGTATTACCAAGCCCTCCAACGGGTCCACACAGAGGATGATCATCTCACATCTTGGCTTGAGTACGTGGCCTCGGCGGTCTTGGAGACGTTAGGCCGCACCCACCACCGCATCGAGCAGCTCGCCCTTCCGCCTTCAACCAAGACACTGTCTCTCACCCGGCAGCAGGAGCGACTTCTGCTGGAACTCCAGGGAAAGCGGGGGATGACGGTTGAGGAACTCCAGCGCCTGCTGGGGGTCGAACGAGTGCAGGTGTATCGGATTCTGCGTCCCCTGGTGAGCCAGAGGGTCTTACGCAAATCGACCACGAGGCCCGTGCTGTACCGGCTGACACCAAGGACATGAAACAGTAATGATACACAAAGGATACACGGGATCTGGCAGACTTTTCCCGAAGCCGGCTCAGGCGATTGTTGAGCCGGTGAGGGCGGGGATTCCGGGGGACAGGATACCTCAATGGCATGCCAGTATCCCCAGATTCCGCGCCGAGTAACCTGTCCATTCGGTACCCGGTACCTTAACCAATCCCCGGCGCAATACTCAAATGAAGGGAAAGACGTCGCGTGTCCAAAAAATTCTGAAGATTTGTCCTTGCGGATGATGCGATTATCAGGCATAATTGCTTCATAAAATGAAGCGATTACGAGGAGACATGAAATACATCTGGCAGGATGAACATTGGCCGACACTGAGATGGGGCGCCGAGCCCCTCTTGCCTTTGATCGGCCAGGCGCGTCTGGCGCAGGGGAAGCTCTTAACCAAAGTGACCAGTCTGGGCTTTAAGCTGAGTCAGGAGGCCCGCGCCGAGATTTTAATTGAAGAAGCTGTTCAAACATCTGCCATCGAAGGGGAGCGTGTCAACAGAGAGTCGGTCAGGTCGTCAGTTGCAAGGCGGTTGGGGCTACCGGTTGCCGGGTTGCCGCCCGCGAACCGCGCCGTGGATGGTTTGGTGGAGGTGCTGATGGAGGCGACCCAGCATTATGACAAACCGTTGACTGCGGCACGACTCAAGCGTTGGCAGGCCGCGCTGTTTCCAACCGGTTATTCAGGGTTAACTCGAATTCGAGCGGGAACGTGGAGAGGCTCCCAACCCATGCGGGTTGTTTCAGGAGCGGTGGGCCGGGAAACAATCCATTTCCAGGCGCCACCCGGCGCACACGTTGAGCAAGAGATGCAACAGTTCCTGTCATGGTGGAAGACAAGCAGGGATCATGAGGAAGGGCTGTTGCGTTCCGGTCTCGCGCATTTTTACTTTGTGACCATTCATCCCTTTGAAGACGGTAATGGCCGCATGGCCCGCGTGTTGACCGATATGGCGTTGGCGCAAGATGAAAAACTCTCGACGAGATATTACAGTCTTTCCTCTCAGATCATGGAAGAACGGGATGGCTATTACGATGTCCTGGAAGCGTGCCAGAAAGGACACGGGGACGTCACCGAATGGCTCAAGTGGTTTTTGGGATGTCATATCCGCGCGGTGGACGGAGCCGGGAAATTGATCGCGGATGTCTTGGCGAAGGCCGAGTTCTGGCAGCATCACAACCGCATGGAGATCAATGAGCGGCAGCGGAAAGTTGTGAACCGGCTTCTGGATGCCGGAACAGGACGCTTCCAGGGAGGGCTGACAACCCGCAAGTATGTCTCCATGGCTCACGTGAGCCGCGCAACCGCCTTCCGCGAAATCTCGAATTTAGTCGCGCAGGGGATCCTCCGCCAAAATCCCGCGAAGGGTCGCAGCGTCAGTTATGATCTGGATTGGAATGTGAGTCAGGATTGAATGCTGGTGACATGGGGTTAGAAGAGGTCAGAGAAAGGCGACTCGCGCTTCTGCAACTATTCGCAGTTGCATTTCTTTCACTCTTGATTCAATTTTTCAACTTCGTTCTCCAAGAGAAGAGCAGTAGCATTAACAAGTTGAGCTTGAAGGCCCTATCAGAACAACTACAAACACAGGGGCACGCGCAACAATCAATTTTCTGGAGCGCGCTTTCAGTTCTACCTATAGGGCCAATTCGTACGTACGAAGTTGTTGGAAGAGAAGATAACCCCAACGCCGACAAGCTGTCTAAAGAAATTCAAGATCAAATTCTTAACGGAACACTGGACTCGAATGAAGGTTTTAGGAAAATGGCTGATCGGTCCCAAGTGCTTGAGAGTCAATATAGAGCATCGTACAACCGGCTCGTTTCCCAGCTCAACGAATTGGATCGCCATGGGAAAATTTGGTATGGGCTCAGAAGCATCTGCTTTTTTGCACAGTTCATCTTAATTCTCTGCTTGATTTATGAGCATGGGAAAATCTTAAGATTTTTAAAACAGCGGGGCGGTTGACAGGGAAGCTGACGGGGTTTTGTTGTCTTGTGTAACCTATCGGGCTCATCAATAGAACCTGCAATGGGTGAGCGGCTCGTCTTAGATCTCGAGACGCAGCGGGAGTTCAGCGAGGTGGAGGGGCGCAAGCCGGAGCTCCTCAAGGTCTCTGTCGCGGGTGTCTATAGCTACCAAGAGGATCGCTACGATGCCTACCTCGAGGCGGACCTCGCCCCAAAGCTCGCGCCGCGCCTCAAGGATGCGGAGCTACTCATCGGGTTCAACATCCGCCGCTTCGATCTCCCCGTCATCCAACCGTACCTGCCGTATTCCGTCAGCACGCTGCCGGTGCTCGACATCATGGAGGAGGTCGTGAAGAACCTTGGCCACCGGTTGAGCCTCGAGAGCCTCGCGCAGGCGACGCTCGGGCGCGGCAAGTCCGGCCACGGGATGGACGCCCTGCGGTGGTTCAAGGAGGGGCGGTTTGATCTCATCACGAAGTACTGCCTGGATGACGTGAAGCTCACGAAGGAGCTCTACGACTACGGGAAGGAACACGGGAAGCTCTTTGCGACGAGCCGCTTCAGCGAGGAGAAGTTCCAGATCCCGGTCTTCTGGCCGGAGCGCAAGCGCGAGAGCGGGACCATCGCGAAGATGCTCACCGAGGCATTCGAGAAACGGCTCCAGATCGAAATCGAGTATCTCTCCCACAGCGTGGCAAGCGGCGAGTCGCCTCAGCGCACCCGCCGCGTGGACGTCTACCACATCCGCGAGCCCTACTTCGAAGGCTACTGCCATTTCCGCAAGGACGTCCGGCAATTTCGGATTGACCGCATCATCGACATCAAGCCCACCTGGCAGCGCTACACGATCCCGCCGGACTTCGTCCCCACCGCCGTTTCGGAATGACGCCCTGGTCGTTGGATGTTCAGCGACTGGACGAGATTCCCTTGCACGGGCACGAACCCATGATGACCAAACATTTTGGCAATCTAGTATAATGCCGGGATGAGGAACAGACGAGCGCGACGGAGAGCACCACGCGGCCGGATCGAACGGGTCCGATTTCCACGCGGCCCGCTCGATCAACTGATCGGCTCGACGACACGCCTGAGACTCTTGAGTCTCTTTCTGCGCTTTCCCACACGCCAATTTTTCGGCTTCGAACTCGCGGGATTGACCCAGAGCCGGCCATGGGCGGTGCAGCGCGAGCTCCGCCAGTTTGAGCAGGTGGAGCTCCTGACGAGGACGGCGGGACGGTACCGCGTGTTCTACCAGGTCAATCGCAGCTTCCCGTTGCTCCCCGAGCTCGTTCAGTTGTTCCGCAAGGCCCAACTCCCTTCGAATGCAAAGATTGCCAAAAAATTTGGCAATCATGGATCGTCGCGGCGGAGGCGATAGCGCATGCGCGTCACGATCTTGGGAGCGGGCACATCGATTCCTGCGGCGCGTCACAGCCCGGCCGGCATCTACGTGCAGGCCGGAGGCGAGTACCTCCTCTTCGATGTCGGGCCGGGCACGGCCCAGCGCCTACACGCTGCAGGGGGAAGCCTCTTCCAATTGGACCGCATCTTCCTCACGCACTTCCACGTGGACCACTGCCTCGAGCTCATCACCATCCTCTTCGCCCTCCGCATCCCCCAGCCGGTGCGCACGAAGCCCCTGTTCATCTACGGGCCGCGCGGCCTCAAGACGCTCTACCGTCAGCTCAACCGCGCGTTCCACCGGTGGCTGGAGCCCCGCACGTACCGCTTGACGCTGCGAGAGCTCAGCGAGACAACGGTTCGCCTCGGCCGAGCCACCATCACGACGCGGCGGATGCGCCACTCCACGCCGGCTCTAGGCTATAGACTGGAGGCTCACGGCAAGGGCGTTGCGTATTCAGGAGACACGGATGTGTGCCAGAACATCGTGACGCTGGGCCGCAACGCCGACCTGCTCATCCTCGAATGCTCCCAGCCGGATGAGCGGAAAGTGGCTGGGCATCTCACACCGACCGCATGCGGGCGCATCGCCGCCGCCGCGGGCTGCCGCCACCTCGTCCTCACCCACTTCTATCCGGTCTTTCACGGCTACGACATCCGCGGCCGGATCCGCCGCGCCTACCGCGGCCGGCTGACGCTGGCGCGCGACTTCACAACCGTGACCCTCTAACGAGATGGCCTGGATGGCTTTGACAGCCCCCTTGGGTGGCTCTATAATATAGAGGTACGCTTCAACGTCTCCCCGCAACTCAACGAACCCAAGAGGAGGTCATTCAATGAATGCACTCAAAACCGGGCTCTTGCTGTCAGTGCTGACCGTGCTTCTGGTGTTCCTCGGGCGGCTCATCGGCGGCCCGTCCGGGGCGATGGGGGCTTTTATCGTGGCGCTACTCATCAACCTGGTGAGCTACTGGTTCAGCGACAAGATCGTGTTGGCCATGTACCAAGCCAAACCGCTGAGCGAAACAGAGGCCCCGCAGGTTTATCGCGCCGTGCGCGAGATCGCTACGCGAATTCACATGCCGATGCCCAAGTTCTTCTGGATCGCGACGCGGACGCCGAATGCCTTTGCGACCGGACGGAGCCCGAAGCATGCGTCGGTTGCGGTCACGTCGGGTCTGTTGGAACTCGTGAACGAGGAGGAGTTGAAGGGGGTCCTCGCGCATGAGCTCAGCCATGTGAAGAACCGCGACACCCTCGTCATGTCCGTCGCCGCGGCGGTGGCCGGCGCCATCTCGATGCTGGCCAGTTGGGCGCGGTGGGGGCTCATGTGGGGCGGCGGTCGGAATGATGAACGGCGCGGCAGCAACGCCGTGCTCCAGCTCGTCGAGATGCTCCTCATTGCCATCCTGGCACCGCTTGCCGCCATGCTGATTCAGCTGGCGATTTCCCGCACCCGCGAGTACGGGGCGGATGACAGCGGAGCGCACTTGGCCGGCACGCCGAATGGATTGGCCAGCGCGCTCGAAAAACTGGACCGGGCGAATCGGGACTACCCGCTGCCGGATGCGAATCCGGCGACGGCGCATCTGTTCATCGTGAACCCGCTCTCGGCCGGGGCGATGGCGAATCTCTTTTCCACGCATCCGCCGATTGCCGAGCGGATCCGCCGGCTGCGGAGCATGCGGCTCTAAGAGAACGCGTGATCGTGATTCGGATGCGATCCACGGGTAAGGCGCATCAGATCGCACCTGCGGCCATGTGGTTCGCCGCGGTCGGGTTCGCTGCACCAGCGTTCGCGCAGGAGGTGGCGGTCTCCGCCAAGGTGGACAAGACCACCGTGGACGTCGGCAGCCCGATTCAACTCACCGTGACGCTCCACGGCGACCTCGCGGGCGTCCAGTTGCAGCCGCTTGAGTTCCCTCCGAAATTCGTGGTCGCCGCGCGCAGCCAGGCGACCAACCTCACCTTCCGCGCCGGCGTCCAGGAGCGGTCGACGGAGCTCCTCTACGTGCTCGTACCGCAGGAAGCCGGGACGTTCAAGCTGGGCCCCTTCACCTGTCAGCACGGCAAGCAAGCGTTCCAGACCGAGCCCATCACCATCACCGTCAAGAAATCGGTCCTGCCGCCGAACCTGCCGCAGACCGAAGAGCGCTACACACTCTAGCTCTTGTCGGGGAGCCCGTTTCACCGTCAGAAACGCAAGCTGTAGTCATTCCCAAGCATACTATCCACAACAGGTAGTATTTTTCCTCTTGACATACCACTCAGTTGCCAGTAAATTTACTTACCGGAGCCACAAGATATTGTGGATGTCTTGGAGTCAAAGTCCAATATCTTGGGGCTGAGAAGAGTGGCACCAAACCATACAAGCTAAAAAGAAGTTGCTTGGCGGCGGAACCAGGAGGGTAAGAAAACTATGGAAAACGAGACACTACGGACTTTCCACGCAATTTCCAATGTATGCTCGACAAACATTCCGGAACAAGCTATGACCTTTCCGGAATCCTACGATCTGTTAGTTAATGGCAATAGCGTTAAAACTCTCTCATTCGCATCTGAAACGCCGCCCTTCAGGGCGGGGATGAAGCGTAGTCCTGAAGCCAAAGAGAAGCCGCGGCCTTTAGGCCGCGGAGATTCACTAGAGAGTGCTCCACGACAGGAACAGCGCGCTGGTGCCTAAATTTTCTAGCAATAATGAAGGGGGATTGAATTATGAGTTCAGTTAAAACAGTGGGACAGACAGTTGAATCGGGAGCGGCCACTGTTACGGGTAATGTTACTGCAAGCATTCAATCAAAAGGTTTGACAATATCTCGAAGGTGGACTCGTCCTACAGTACATCCATTTGATGAAATAACGTGGGAATCAAGGTCAGCTACTATTGCAAATGAAAAAGGCGAAGTAGTTTTTGAGCAAAAGGATGTCGAAGTACCTAATTTTTGGACTCAGTTGGCTACGAATGTAGTTGTTGCTAAGTATTTTAGAGGTGCTTTAGGAACACCGCAGAGAGAAAGAAGTGTTAAGCAACTTATAGGTCGTGTTGCTAATACAATTACTGATTGGGGCATCAAGGACGGCTACTTCGCTATGCCCGAGGATGCCGAGGCCTTCCGCGCTGAGCTCACATACATCCTCGTCAACCAGTACGCCGCGTTCAACTCACCCGTCTGGTTCAATGTCGGAATCGAGCCTCGCCCCCAGTGCAGTGCGTGTTTCATCCTCTCCGTGGATGACACGATGGAGTCCATCCTCGAGTGGTACCGCAACGAGGGGATGATCTTCAAGTACGGCTCCGGCTCCGGCCTCAACGTCTCGCCCATCCGCTCCGCGCGCGAGCGGCTGGCCGGCGGCGGCACGGCGTCGGGCCCGGTCTCCTTCATGCGGGCAGCCGACGCCTCGGCCGGGGTCATCAAGTCAGGCGGCAAGACAAGACGCGCCGCGAAGATGGTCGTTCTCAACGCCGACCATCCGGATGTCAAGCCGTTCATTCTGTGCAAATGGAAAGAGGAAGAGAAGGCGCACAAGCTCATTGACCTGGGCTACGACCCGGCGATCGACGGCGAGGCATATGGCTCGGTCTTCTTCCAGAACGCGAACAACTCGGTGCGCGTCACCGATGAGTTCATGCGGCGCGCGCTCGCCGACGAGGAGTGGGACCTGAAGGCCGTGACGACCGGCGAGGTCATTGAACGGGTGAAAGCGCGCGACCTCCTGCAGCTCGTCGCCGAGGCCACGTGGCACTGCGGCGACCCCGGCATGCAGTTTGACACAACGGTCAACGACTGGCACACCTGTCCCAACACCGGCCGCATCAACGCGAGCAACCCATGTAGTGAATATATGCATTTAGACAACTCCGCGTGCAACCTCGCGAGCATCAACCTCCTCAAGTTCCTCGATGACGAGGGCAACTTCCTCGTCGAGCCGTTCAAGCATGCCGTGCGCGTTCTGATCATTGCGCAGGATATCATCGTCGATAATTCCTCCTACCCAACGGCGAAAATCGATCGCACTGCGCGTGACTATCGTCAACTTGGGTTGGGATACGCCAACTTAGGTGCCCTGTTGATGTCGTTAGGTGTAGCGTACGACTCTGACGAAGGCCGTGCCTGGGCCGGAGTGCTGACCGCCCTCATGTGCGGCTACGCCTACGAGGTCTCAGGCCAGATCGCAGGCGAACTCGGCCCCTACGCCGGTTTCGCGAGCAACCGCGAGCCGCAGATCCGTGTGTTGCGCAAGCACCGAGCGCAGGTGGACAAGATCAACCATCGCCTCGTGCCCCAACCGTTGTTGCAGGCGGCGAACCGCGTGTGGGACGAGTCCATCAAGCACGGTGAGGAGCACGGGGTGCGCAACTCGCAGGTGACGGTCATCGCGCCCACCGGCACGATCGCCTTCCTCATGGATTGCGACACGACCGGGATCGAGCCGGACATCGCGCTCGTCAAGTACAAGCGGCTCGTCGGCGGCGGGATGCTCAAGATCGTCAACCAGACCGTCCCCAAAGCACTCAAGAAGCTCGGCTACGAGTCGTCGGAGATCGAAATGATCCTGAAGCACCTCAATGAAAAGGAAACCATCGAGGGCGCGCCCGGCCTCAAGCCGGAGCACCTTGCCGTCTTCGATTGCGCCTTCAAGCCGATGCACGGGACCCGCACCATCCACTACATGGGCCATGTCCGGATGATGGGGGCGGTGCAACCCTTCATCAGCGGTGCCATCAGCAAGACGGTGAACCTCCCCCAGGAGGCGGCGATCGAGGATATCATGCACGCCTACACCGAAGCGTGGCGGCTGGGGATCAAGGCGATCGCGATTTACCGCGACGGCTCCAAGAAGGTCCAGCCGCTCTCGACAAGCAAAGAGGACAAGCCGGGGGCTGCGAAACCACCCGCCGGCACGCCCTACCGCCGGCGGTTGGCCGATGAGCGGCAGGCGATTACCCACAAGTTCTCCGTCGGCGGCCACGAGGGCTACATCACCGTGGGGCTCTTTGAGGACGGCACCCCGGGCGAGATCTTCATCACGATGTCGAAAGAGGGCTCAACACTCTCCGGGCTCATGGACTGCTTCGCGACGATGGTCTCGCTCTCGCTCCAGTACGGTGTCCCCATGAAGGTGCTGGTGAACAAGTTCAATCACGTGCGCTTCGAGCCTTCCGGGGTGACGAACAACAAGGACGTCCGCTTCGCGAAGTCGGTCGTGGACTACATCTTCCGCTGGATGGCCTTGAAGTTCCTGCCGGCGGAGGAAGCGCAGCAGTTCAAGGTGACCGAGACGCCCGGCTCGAAGCCCGCGAACGGCTCCGCCGCCCACCACGCGTCCGCGCCGAAAGAGGCGAAGATTCCCACAGATCACGGGCATACCAATCCCATGGAACAGCAAGAAAAGATCACCTTCGTCGCGCAGGCTGACTCCCCCGCCTGCTCCGACTGTGGGTCTCTGATGGTACGGAACGGAAACTGCTACAAGTGTGTGAACTGTGGTTCGACCTCAGGGTGCTCATAAGGTTCTAGCGTATAGCGGATAGGGGAAACCAGGACTACTTGGTCTTTCGGAGAGTTGGTTTAGGTATGAGTCAAAAAGAGAAGAAGCAGGGTTTTGGGATGTTCTGGCAAAAAGAGGAGTTGCGCCTTTGTGGGCCGGGACGAGAGTTGCGATGGGTTAAGCAAACCCTCCTTCTCGTTGGTCAATGGCCAAAGAAACCATTCCTTTCCATTCTCTTGGCGCTCTTGACATCGCCGTTGATCCCGGAGATCTTCCGGGAACTAAGGTCGACCCCGTACTCAGCAGGGAACCATCAGTTGCCCTACGAACTGATCACTAGTAACGATGGAAACACAACATCAGGGACAGTCGTGGTGTGGCAGGCGGGCAAAGATTTCCCTGTGGTTATGCCGACCACTTTCCCAGCTTTGGTTCTAAAACCTCTCGGTTCTTAGACGTTTTTGTATACGCTGTACGCTAGCGAACACGGAGGTCACATGACGCCGCAACTTAGGGAGCGAAGCGAGCTAAGTTGTCGGGCGGAATGTGACCCCTCACCCAGGAAAGCGACTATTGCAGAATCGACATGTTGTGCCACGGCATCTACCTCACGCACATGTGTAAGCAGCATCTACTGGGTGAGGGGTTCAATTCGCACAGCAACTTACGTCGCCCTTCGGGCTCCGTAAGGTTGCGTGCTCATTGAAGGAGGTGCGCTGATGGGATGGCTGCCGACTCCTGAGCTCTCGAAGAAGTGCAAGGAGTTTGTCATCTCCCACTGGGGGAAGGATGGGTTCGAGCAGGTCATGGACCGGCCGGTGAGTTGGGTGCGCCATGAGGCCAATCCCTACCTGAAGCAGCTCCGGCGCAAGCACAAGGACGTCCCCCTCATCTCGGTGCGCGGGACGATCAACCGCATTCACTTGGAGCTCTCGACCGAGAAGAGAGGGGCCCATCATGTTTGACACGCAGGCGAAGCTGGCTGAGCTCCCTGAACATCTCAAGTCCACCGGCCGCATCCTCGTGGATTGGGAGATCCGGGAGTACGTGAAAAAGTTCCGCATGTTGGAACCCTTCGAAGAGCATTTAAAAAGAGAGGGAGTCATTTCGTACGGGCTCTCGTCGATGGGCTACGACATCCGCGTGACGGACGAATACAAAATCTTCACGAACGTTAAGCAGGCGGTCGTGGACCCGAAGCAGTTCAACCCGGACTCGTTCATCGACTTCAGGGGTACAACGTGCGTGATCCCGCCGAACTCGTTCACGCTGGCGCGCTCGGTCGAGTACTTCCGGATGCCGCGCTCGGTGATGGGGATCTGCCTGGGGAAGTCGAGCTACGCGCGCTGCGGGATCGTCGTGAACATCACGCCGCTGGAGCCGGAGTGGGAAGGGCATCTGACCATTGAAATTTCCAACACGACGCCGCTGCCCGCGCGGATCTACTCCTTTGAGGGCATCGCGCAGGTCCTCTTCTTCGAAGCGGGCTCGATCCCGGAAGTGACCTACGCCGAACGCAAGGGCAAGTATCAAGGCCAGCAAGGGATCACGCTCCCGAAAGTCTGAGGCCAATGACGAACGTCGAATTCCGAATGTCGAATGTAATAACCCTCCACTCGACATTCGAAATTCTCCTGAGCTCTCTTGTGCATGTTTGAGGTTTCGGCGCCTGACTTCTCCCTCCGGACCACCTTGTCCTCGGGCCAGACCTTCCGATGGATTGAGCACCACGGGTGGTGCTTCGGCTTCCTCGGCCGCTCCGTCGTGAAAATCAAGCAGGAGGGCGACCAGCTCTCCGTTGAATCCTCCGACCCCTCGCTGACTCCCGCACATCTGCGCCGCTACTTCGCCCTTGACCTCAACCTGCCCGAGATCCTCTCCTCCATCGATGTCGACATGCAGATGCACCACGCGATCCTGCGCCACCAGGGGCTGCGTGTCTTGCGCCAGGATGGATGGGAGACGCTCGCCTCCTTCATCTGCGCCTCCTTCAATAACATCAAGCGCATCGAGGGGATGATCGAGCGGCTCTGCCAGGCGCACGGCGATCCAGTCAGCCTCAACGGCTTCCGCGGGTTCAGCTTCCCGCGGCCGCAGGTCATCGCGGGCGTTCCGGAGCGGAAGCTGCGCAGCCTGGGGCTTGGCTACCGCGCCCCGTACCTGAAGGCGACGGCCCGTCTTGTCGCGGACGGGAAGCTGCCGATGGCGCAACTCGAGCGGGTGGACTACGACACGGCCAAGCGGGCGCTCTTACGCTGCGAGGGGGTGGGCGATAAGGTGGCGGATTGCGTCGCGCTCTTCGGCTTCGAGAAGTACGAGGCGTTTCCAATCGATGTCTGGATGGAGCGGGCGATGCGCTACTACTTCCGGCACCGGAAGATGACGCGCAAGGGGCTGCACGACTACGCCCGGCGCCACTTCGGCCCGTACGCCGGCTATGCGCAGCAGTATTTGTACCATTACATCAGGAATGCGAGAGCAGCACACAGCACTGAGCACACAGCACACAGATGAACTTCCGATTTACTACTGTTTGCTGTGTGCTGTCTGCTGTGTGCTTGGGGGAGGGAGTTCCGTGACAGTTTTCTTGAGGACGTTTCCAGAAGAGTCAATTTCGTAAATAATCGGGGCTCCGGTGGCGATGTTGAGCTCGAGGACCTGCTCTTTCGTCAGATGGTCAAGATCCATGACGATCGCGCGGAGGCTGTTGCCGTGAGCGACCACGAGGATCCGCTGCCCGTCCTTCACGAGCGGCAGGATTTTCTCATTGAAGTAGGGCAGGGTGCGCGCGGCCGTGTCCTTCAGGCTTTCGCTGATCCCGTCGGGATTCCAGGACGTTTTCTCCTTCGGCGGAGCGATGTCGTAGCTCCGGCGCCAGATGTGAACCTGTTGGTCCCCGTACTTCTTCGCCGTTTCCTCCTTGTTCAGACCCTGCAAGGCGCCGTAGTGCCGCTCGTTGAGCGCCTGGTCACGCTCGATGGGGATGGCGGTCTGCCCGATCGTCTCAAGGACGATCGTGAGGGTCTCCTGCGCGCGCACGAGCGCCGAGGTGAACGCGCGGTCGAAGCGGATTCCGCGGATGAGTATTGCCCCGCGGCGCGCTTCCTCGCGGCCGGCGTCGGTGAGCGGGATGTCCACCCAGCCGGTGAAGCGGTTCTCGAGGTTCCATTGGGATTGGCCGTGACGGATGAGCACGAGCGTTCCCATGATGACTCCTCTTGGTAGTGATCGGGAACGTTCATCGTAACACATTCACGCGGCGCGAGACAACTCAGCGATCGATGCCGTGGTGTGAAAAAAATCATCGGCATTTCTTGACAGTGCGTAACAGGTATGGTACGAATTATAGTAGCGATGCATACACACGTGATGGCTGTTCGGTTTTCATACGCCCGCGCGATCTGCGGTGGATCGCGTTGGGTGGCGTGAGAACCGGCGCGTCACCGTTGACACAACTGAGCGCACGTCGCAGGGACTCGAACGGCGAGGGTCCCTCTTTTTTTGCCAAGCGGACGCATGGCGGATTTCGGATTGTAGATTTCGGATTGGAAGGTTTCAATCCGCAATCTCCGCCACCGTGCATGGCGGATCCGCCAATCCTCGCCACAAGAGTTGGCGAGTTCGCCAAGCAATGTGGCGAAAGTTTGGCGGACACAATCCGCGGTCCGCAATTTCTTTGTCTTGAGGGTTGACTGATGGGGTTCCGCGTGGGGCTCACCTACAACGTGAAAAGCGAGTTCGTCCTCAAGCCGAACGACCCGCCTGACCTGAATGCGGAGTTCGACCACGAGGAGACGGTCGCGCACATTGAGCGCGCGCTCAAGGAAGGCGGCCACGAGGTCGTGCGCATCGGCAGCGCCCGACGCCTGCTCGAGCAGACGCATCCGCTGCACGTGGACATCGTCTTCAACATCGCCGAGGGCTACGAGGGGCGCAACCGCGAGTCGCAGGTGCCCATCCTCCTTGAGATGCTGCGCGTCCCCTTCGTGGGCGCGGACGGCCTGACGCTCGGCCTCACGCTCGATAAAGTCCTAACGAAGAAAGTCCTCATCGCGGAAGGGATCCCGACGCCGCGCTACGCGGAGGTGAGCGATCCCGACAGACTCTGGCAGGTCGACCTCACCTACCCGCTGATCGTCAAGCTGCGCTGCGAAGGATCCAGCAAGGGGCTCAGCGAGAAATCGCTCGTCGACACGCCAGCGGAGCTGCACCGCCAAGTCCGCTGGCTCATGGAGACCTACAAGGGGGCCTCGGTGTTCATCGAGGAGTTCATTGAGGGAGAAGAGTTCACCGTGGGGATTATCGGGACCGATCCGCCCGAGGCCTATCCCGTCTGTCAGATTGCCCTGGATGGGGAGACCAAGCTCGGACGGAAGTTCTTCACCTTCGCCTACCTGCGCGCCGGCGCGGACTACGTGTGCCCGGCCCAGATCGCCGAGCCGCTCGCGAAGCGGATGCAGGAGCTGGCCCTGCGGACCTACCAGGCGGTGGAGTGCCGCGACTTCGGGCGCGTGGACTTCCGCGTCGACCAACGGGGACACCCCTATGTTCTCGAGATCAATCCGCTGCCGTCGCTCTCCACCGAAGACGTGTTCAATTTCATCGCGAAGACGAGGGGCCTGACGCACTACCAGATCATCAACCGGATTCTGGACGCGGCCCTCGTGCGCGCGGGTCTGAAGCCGAAAGATGAGGTGAGCACCCTATCCCCCACTACACGATCGCGCTGACGTACAATCTGAAGCGCCACGTGTGCGACCTGCCTGCTGCGCTGGAGTTAGCTCAGGGGGGCGCGGCGCAGGCAGGGCGGGACGGCGTCCCGATCGACGGCGACTCGGAATTTGACAGCCCGAGGACGATCGAGACGATCGCCCAGAGCCTTCGGGCGAATGGACACACCGTGCACCTCGTTGAGGCGACGGCCGACCTGCCCCAGTGGTTCCTCACCCACCGCGTAGATCTCGTCTTCAACATTGCGGAGGGCATGCACGGCGCGCACCGCGAGTCGCAGGTGCCGGCCATCCTGGAATCGCTGGGCGTGCCATTCACCGGATCCAACAGCATCCCCCTCGCCATCGCGCTCGACAAGGCCAAGACCAAGCAGATCCTTGCGTCCGAAGGCATCCCCACCCCTCGCTGGCAGCTCTTCCCGACCCCCACCACCCCGCTCAACCCGCGCCTTGAGTTCCCGCTCATCGTCAAGCCCAACCGGGAAGGATCCAGCAAGGGCATCTGGCGGGAGAGCGTCGTCGGGGATGAGGCGTCATTGTACCGGCAGGTCGCTCACGTCTATGAGCGCTACCGCCAGGAGATCCTCGTGGAAGAGTTCATTGACGGCACAGAGCTCACGGTGGGGATCATCGGGGTCGAGGCGCTGCCGATCCTCGAGATTAATTTCGCCCCCTGCCACACGTCCGGCGAGTTCTTCTACTCCTGGCGGATGAAGGAGTTCCAGGGCAACGCCGCGCTGGGTCTGGCGCCGACGCTCCACTGTCCCGCGCGGCTCGATGAGGCGATGACGGCGCGGGTGCAGGCCGTGGCGCTCAGAGCCCATCGCGCCCTCGGGTGCGCCGACTTCTCCCGCACCGACATCCGCCTCCGCGTCGACGGCACGCCCTTCGTCTTGGAGATCAACCCCTTGCCGGGGCTCAGTCCGTTGGAGAGCAACTTCCCGATCATGACCGCTGCCGCAGGCCTGTCGCATCAAGCGCTGATCCAGCGGATCGTCGACTTAGCCATGGCCCGCTACATTCAGACCTGCCGGTCCCCACAGGGGACGGGGAGGCCAATGGTCCACCCTCAAGAGCCCTCAACGTCAGATGGGCTCGCGGTGAGCCGGGTCGCTCCTTGAGGGGCGGACAACAGGAGGGAGCACGGTGAGCGAGGAAGCGTATCGGCGCATTCCACTCTGGAAGGATGTGCCGCTCGAGCAATGGGAGACGTACCAGTGGCAGATGGCGAACCGGATCCAGACGGTTGAGCAGCTGCACCAGGTCATCCGCCTGACCCCGTCTGAGGCGAACGCGGTCACGCGGAAGTCCGGTCGCTTTATCATGGGGATCCCGCCGTATTGGGCCGCCCTGATGGACCCCGACGATCCGACCTGTCCCATCCGCCGCCAGGCGGTCCCGGTGGAAGATGAGTACCGGCTCAGCCCCAACGACATGATCGACCCCTTGGGTGAAGACAGCCACATGCCGGTGCCGGGCCTCGTGCACCGCTACCCGGATCGGGTGCTGCTCCTCGTCGTCGAGGTGTGCTCGATGTACTGCCGCTTCTGCACGCGCAGCCGTGTGGTGGGGACGAGTGCCGGCTTCAGCAAGCCGGCCAACATCGACATCGCGATTGACTACATCAGATCACACCGGAAGATCCGGGACGTCCTCATCTCGGGCGGCGATCCGCTCACTCTCTCGGACGACCGCCTCGATGACATCCTCACCAAGCTGAAGGCGATCCCGCACGTCGAGTTTGTCCGGATCGGGACGCGCAACCCCGTGACGCTCCCCTACCGGGTGACGGAGTCGCTCTGCGAGGTGCTGAAGAAGCACAAGCCGATCTGGATGAGCCTCCACTTCAACCATCCGAAGGAGGTCACACTACCGGTCAAGAAGGCGTGCGGGATGCTGGCGGACAGCGGCGTGCCGCTGGGCTCCCAGACGGTGCTGATGAAGGGGATCAACGACCGGCCGGCAATCATGAAGAAACTCCTCCATGAGCTGTTGAAGATCCGCGTGCGACCCTACTACATCTACCAGTGCGACCCGGTCAAGGGGACCGCGCACTTCCGCACGCCGGTGTCGGCCGGCATCAACATCATCGAGAAATTGCGGGGCCACACAAGCGGCTACGCGGTGCCGACGTTTGTGGTGGACGGGCCGGGCGGCGGCGGGAAGATCCCGCTGATGCCCAACTACGTCGTCAGCGTGAAGGACGGCGTGTGGACGCTGCGCAACTACGCGGGGAAGATCTTCACGTACAAGGAAGAGTCCGCTGACGGCAACGGGTTACGCACGGCGAGCCTCGAACCCTCGTACGCGTTGATCCAGTGAGGGGAGATCGAGCGGCCCCGCACCCGCCCTGGGTGCGGGGTCTTGTTTCTGGAGGACGCATGGGGGGGGACGGGATGGCTGAGACGGGAGGGCGATGGCGGCAGCTTCAGCGGTCCGTTATGCTGGGGATGGCGCTGCTCTGGGCGGCGGACTGCGGGCATCCGCTCCCCAATCGCGAGCAGCTTGCCCAAGAGATCCTGAAAACCGACCCGGACTTTTCGTGGGTGCTCGACAAGCACCGCGCCCTCTCCAATCGGATTCACACCTACGAGCAGGAGCTGGCCCTCAAACGGACCACCATCGAGCAGGGCATCGCGAAGATGCGCAAGGAGCTGATGGCTGCGACGGCGGACGTGAAGAGCAAGATCGCCGAGCTGAAGAAACAGGTCGAGCCGGATCGGAAGCGGTTAGAGCTTGCCGTGTCGATGGCTGGAGAGGAGCTCCATACCAAGCGATTTCAGCGGGCGAGCCTGGGCCGGAAGATTGCCCAATTGCGGAAAGCGGGCAAGACCGAACAGGGCGTGTGGACGAATGAGGAACGCGCCAAGCAGGAGGAGCAGATCAACGAGGCGGTGCAAGACGCCAAACGTTTGGACCGAGAGATCGAAGGGATCAAAGAGCACATACGGCTGCTGAAGGTGAAGCTCCTGCTCATCAGATTTTAGGCTCGCCGGCTCCTCTGCCCCTCGCGCCCATCCTCGCACGGCCTGGTGGTGTCCTCATTTCCCGACGACACCACAGAGGCCACAGAAGTTCCACAGAAGCACAGAGGAGTTCTCGACGAGGAATTTCTGTGGTTCTGTGGCGCTTCTGTGGTTCTGTGGTGTGAACTCGCCAGATTAGGACAGTACCCTCGGCCTCAGTCTCTTCCCCATCGAGAAACAGCTGTGTTACAATAACACGCCATGCTTCGTCAGGCCCCCCTCCGCGTCCGCCACGGCCCGCTCGAGGTGTATATGAAAACACTCCGAGGGTGTCCGGATCTCCAAGGGTTTGTCCAAGGGCTTCCCTCCGGCGTGCCGGTCATGTGGTGTGACAGCGCGCGCTCCCATCCGGTGACGGGTCGTTGGTCGCTCCTCGGCTACTCGCCCTGGTTGACCCTCGCGGCGTACGGAGACCGGGTTGAGCTGCGGACCAGTGCGGCCACGCATGTCTGGCGCGGTCATCCGCTCGAGGCGCTCCGTCAGGTGTTGCGCCGATACGGCGCTCGCCCTCGGCGCCGATTCCGTGACGCTTCCGGAAGGACGGGAGGCGGGGGAGGGAGAGCGGTGGGGCTCATGGGGTTCCTGAGCTACGATCTCAACCGATGGATTGAACGTCTCCCTTCCCCTCCGTCGTCTGAACGGTCCGTGCCGGAGCTGTTGTGGTTGGGGATGCAGGTCGTGGTCCTCGTAGACCACCTCGAAGAGCGCAGTTGGCTCCTCAGCATCGTTGATCCCCACAGCCCACAGCCGCTTGCGTGGCGCGACGCCATTGAGGCGCTGGAGGAGGCAGAAACACGGCTCATCGCCCTTGGCTACCCGGAGGCGCCGCTCGCGGGCACTGACGCGATGACGGGGCTCGCGCTTCCAGGGCCATGCGCGCTTGCAGCGACCAGTACGCAGGCCGACTTCGAGGGGATGGTGTTGCGTGCGCTTGAGTACATCCGTGCTGGCGACATTTTCCAAGCGAACGTCTCCCAGCGGTTCACCGCGTCGTGGCGGGGCCAGGCGTTTACGCTCTACCAGGCCTTGCGGCGGATCAACCCCTCGCCCTTTTCGTGTTTCCTGTCGTGCCGTGATCTCACGGTGGTGAGCTGCTCACCGGAGCGGTTGGTGCGCGTCCAAGAGGGGCGGGTCGATACCCGCCCCATTGCCGGAACGCGGCCGCGAGGCGCCACCCCCGTGGAGGATGCGGTGAACAGCCTCGATCTCCTGCTGAGCGAAAAGGAGCGTGCCGAACACATCATGTTGGTGGACCTGGCGCGCAACGACCTGGGACGCGTCGCGGTGGCCGGGTCGGTTGCGGTCGACGAACTCATGACGCTGGAGGACTACTCGCACGTCATCCACATCGTCTCGGGGGTATCCGGTGTGCTGCGTCCCGGCGTCGATGCGGTGGACGTCATCCGCGCGGTCTTCCCTGGGGGCACGATCACCGGATGCCCCAAGGTCCGCTGTATGGAAATCATTCGGGAGCTTGAGCCGGTGGCGCGGGGGCTCTACACCGGGTCGCTCGGCTACATCGGGTTTGACGGGACGATGGACCTCAACATCGCCATCCGCACGATCGTCATGCACGGAGATCGGCTCTCCTTCCACGTCGGCGCGGGGATCGTGGCGGATTCGGAACCTGAGCGTGAATACCAGGAAACCCTCGCCAAGGCCGGCGCGCTGATGGGGGCGCTGCGCGCGGTGAGCGAGCAGCCTAGGAGTCATCCCAAAACCGATCTTGGCTCGGGGGTCGGGGCTCAGGGCTCGGGGCAACACCCGGTTGCCTCGATGAGAAAACGGCTTTTGCCCAGAACCCAGAGCCCTCAGCCCAGAGCCAACTGGGGTTTTGGGACAAGTTCTAGTTCTCGACATGGCTCGAATCGTTGAGCCGCCGCGCGGGGCGCTCCCCGATGCGTGGGCCTCCAACGGCTGCTTTGAGACGATGCGGGCCTACGGTGGACGGATCTTCCGATTGGAGGATCACCTCGATCGGCTCTATGCCTCCGCGACGTACCTGGGCACGCAGGCGCCTACGGACCGGCGCCGGTTCGCGAGGCAGCTCAAGGATGCGCTGATGCGTTCCAGATTGAAAGAGGTGGTCGTCAGGGTTGCTTGGATCCCGCAGCAGGGCGGTCCGGCGCGTCCCCACATCGTGGTGCAGCCGGTCCCGCGGCCTCCCGCGTCCGACTATCGAGTTGGCGTGCGGATCGCCGTGGTGCCAGCCCGCAAGTTCGCCGTCGGTTCCATCGATCCGCAGGCCAAGTATTCCGCGCGTGCGAGCAGCGTGCTGGCGGTGCAGGATGCCCAGCTGCGGCGGGTTGACGAGGCGCTGTTCATGGACGCGATGGGGTCCGTGACGGAGAGCACGGCCAGCAACCTCGGCATCGTGTCGCATCGGGTGATCCTCACGCCGCCCTGCTGGCTCGGATTGCTCGCCGGCATCACGCGTGACGTCCTCTTTGAGCTGGCGGATGACCTTGGGCTGGCGATTCAAGAGATCCCGCTGACACGCCACGATCTCTATAACGCCGAGGAAGCGTTTTTGACGAGCACGCTCAAGGAAGTCATGCCGGTGACGTGGATTGATGGGCGGAAGATCGGCCCCGGGCGCCCAGGGCCGGTTACGAAGATGCTCCACCGGGCGTTCCATCGACTTGTCCGAGTGGAACTCAGGATGGGTGAATGAGTGGAGCCCCACGGGCGTGAGCCCGTGGGGCTCCACTCCTTGACGGTGGTTGAATGGTTGTCGTGAAGCGCGCGCTCTTGAGCTGCCATGACAAAGCCGGCTTGGACGTCTTCGCCAAGGCACTCGCCTCGCTCGGCGTGGAGCTGGTGGCCTCCGGCGGGACCGCGGAGTTCTTGACCAAACAGGGACTTCGCATCAAGACTGTTGAGGAGTTCGCCGGCATCACGGAACAGTTGGACGGGAGGGTGAAGACGCTCCATCCCAAGATCTACGCCGGCATTTTGGCGCGGCGCGACGATCCGGCGCACGTGAAGGCCGTCGGTGCCCAGGGGCTCATCGACCTCGTCGTCGTCAACCTGTACCCCTTCGAGCACACGGTGCGGCAGCCGGGGGTCTCGCTTCAGGAAGCGATTGAGCAGATCGACATCGGCGGCGTGGCGCTCCTCCGCGCCGGCGCCAAGAACTTCGCGCACGTGGCGGCGGTCTGTCAGCCGGGCCAATACGCCGAGGTCGCGCAGGCCCTTCGGCAGGGCCACGGCGCGCTGCCGGACACCCTGAGCCGGGAACTTGCGGTGGTCGCCTTTCACGTGACCAGCACGTATGACACCGTGATCTCCGGCTACCTGGGAGGGGCCGGGGACGGCTCAGCCAGTCCCGAGGTCGCGACGGTGACGGTGCGCAAACGGCAAGGGCTTCGCTACGGAGAGAATCCGCACCAGCGGGGGGCGTGGTACGTTCCGGCGTCGGGCCCGGTGTGGGGGATCGGAACGCTCTCCCAGCTCCAGGGGAAGGAGCTCTCCTACAATAACCTCCTCGATCTCGATGCGGCCCTCCGCTGCCTCGTGGACTTCGATGAGCCGACGTGCACGATTATCAAACACCATTCGCCATGCGGTCTGGCGAGCGCGGCCACCATCGGGAAGGCGTTTGCGCTGGCGTACGAGTGCGATCGGGAGTCCGCGTTCGGAGGGATCGTCGGGTTCAACCGGCCCATGGATCAGGCGACGGCTGCTCAGCTGACCGAGACGTTCCTCGAAGTCGTCATGGCGCCATCGGTTGATCCAGGGGCGGTGGCGCTGTTCGGCAGGAAGCCAAACCTGCGCGCCGTCACCCTCGAGTGGCCCACTCGCGTCTCGCCGGGGCTTGCATGGCGCCACCTCTGGGGGAGCTGGCTGCTACAGGATCCGGATCGGGTGACGGTCGCGCAGGAGTCGCTGAACGTTGTCACGAAACGCGCGCCGACGGAGCACGAGCGCGCGGATCTGGTCTTTGCATGGAACGTCGCCAAGCACGTGCAGTCCAATGCGATCGTCCTGGTGCGCGAGCGCGCCACGGTGGGCATCGGGCAAGGCCAACCCAGCCGTGTCGGGTCGGTGCGCCTGGCCCTTGAGAAGGCCGGCGGGCGGAGCCGGGGGGCCGTCGCCGCCTCCGATGGGTTCTTCCCATTCCCGGACAGCATCGAGCTCCTCGCCAAAGCGGGAGTCCGTGCGGTCATCCAGCCCGGCGGCTCCATCCGCGATGCCGAGGTGGTGGAAACCGCCGACCGCGCGGACCTCGCGATGGTGTTGACAGGGATCCGCCACTTCCGCCACTAAGGAGATAACGAAACCAGTAACCAGTAACCGGAAAAAACCAAGAACATGTCTGGTAACAGGTTACGGGTTTCCAGTGACGCATTGATTGATCAGGATGGACATCCAAGCACTCTGGGATAAGGCGCGCAAGCAGACGGAGATCATCCGCATGCAGTTGCAGGACCTGGCCACCTTCGAGGCCACCGCGGTGCCGTACACCTTTCTGGCCGAATCATCGCTGAACCCTGGCGACACCGTCGTGCGCAAGGGCCACGTGCTGATTGAGAAGCCGTCGATCATCCTCCCCAGCTTCTCCCCGCAGTTCGAAGGGTTTGAGTTTGAGTCCGACCTGCACGTGAGCGACGACATGGTCGCGACGTTCCTTCTCGTGCGCGGCATCCAGTTCCCCTCGCTGAAGTACCGTCACCAGATCTCATCGCTCGATGTCGTTGAAGCCTCGCTTCAGAAGGCGATCGAGCGTTTCAACCAGCAGCTGACCGCTGCGGAAGACATCCGGACGGGCCTGGTTGTGGGACCGGAGGATGCCTGGCAGTTTTCGCTCTTGCTGCTCATGGGCGCGCTGGTCGTACGCTCAGCCGAAGGCGATCTGCGGCGCATCCTCGAGGAGTGGCGCAAGCGCCAACGGTCGTCATGACATTGTGAAGCGGTGGACGTGGGAAGGGAACGGCATGGAAGGAGCCGACCCGCCATCGGGCCACGGCCTTCGGCCGTGGGCCCGCCAGTGTGGCCTCCTCGAGCGCGTGGGCGGGATGTCGCCCCACTCGGGGCGTGGTGGCAGGGTGCCACGGGCTCTGCCCGTGGGGCTCCAC
>Ga0209515_10002410_pt1 | contig 28831 bp, 32 predicted proteins | sample Subgroupgradi54m_FD_187454 | JGI IMG/M metagenome (GOLD analysis project Ga0209515, IMG submission 187454) | Subsurface groundwater microbial communities from S. Glens Falls, New York, USA - GMW60B uncontaminated upgradient, 5.4 m (SPAdes)... ... | reverse complement strand
CTTTATGATATCGGTGCTATTATTTTCCGTCCCAAACAACCATTTCGCTATGATTCCGGAATTATAAGCCCCGTTTATACTGATAACCGACTGATCATCTCTCATCCTAAGCAGAGAGAACAAATTGTGAGCCACCTGATTGATCTCATAAAAGATATAGGCATTCCGGATGTTGTTGCAGGTACAGCTACTGCCGGCATTCCCCATGCAGCATTCATAGCCCAAAGATTAAAAATTCCAATGGTTTATGTTCGATCAGAGCCAAAGAATCACGGTAAAGGAAACCAGGTTGAAGGTGCAATCAGACGCGGACAAAAAGTAATTGTAATCGAAGATTTAATTTCGACGGCCGGATCGTCGGTTCGAGTGATCAAAGCACTAAGGAAACTCGGAGCCAAAGTTACAGACGAGGTAGCCATTTTTACATACCACCTAAAAGAGTCAAAACAAAATTTAAATAGTGCAAAAATTAAACTTCATACTTTAACAGACCTAGAACATTCTGCAAAAGCAGCCGTTAAAAAGGGGTTTTTAAAGCAAAATCAAGTTCAAATGGTTCTTGACTGGTCCAAAGACCCAAGAAATTGGGGCAATAAAATGGGCTATAAATGAAAATAGACATAACAACCAAAATTGCCGGAGTAAAATTCGATACTTGTGTCTTTAACACATCTGGTCCTGCAGACGTAACTCTAAGTGAGCTGGAAACTATCGCAAAATCCAAATCTTCTGCAATTACCATGAAGTCTTGTACTATCAAGGCTCGTTTTGGAAATCCAGAGCCCAGATATGCCGATTTGGAATATGGCTCAATCAATTCAATGGGTTTGCCAAATCTTGGCTACAAAGCATATGTTAAATTCGCTAAAGTTTTAAAAAGGTATAAAAAACCGGTAATTGCAAGCATTTGTGGGATGACACTAGAGGAGAACATAACAATGTTTAAAGCATTCAATAATTCGGCTGTAGACATTATTGAATTTAATCCGGGATCTCCAAATACAATTGGTAAACCGATCGTTGGTTACGATGCCGAGGAAATGGATAAACTTTTAGATGGCGTCTCTAAAGTCTCCAAGAAACCTTTTGGAGTGAAGCTTCCACCGTATTTTGATTTTGTCCACTATGAGCAAATCGCCAAGGTAATAAAGAAATATCCGGTAAAATTTGTCACATGCGTCAACTCAATAGGAAACGGTCTTGTGATCAACCCTTACACAGAGCAGCCTTTAATTAAACCTAAGGGTGGCTTGGGCGGTATTGGGGGCAAGTACATAAAATATACATCACTTGGAAATGTTAGACAATTCTATGAAATATTTGAAGACAAAATTCAAGTCATTGGTGTGGGTGGAGTTTACTCCGGAATAGACGCATTCGAATATATCCTCGCTGGGGCATCCGCAGTTCAAATCGGTACCGCATTTTTACAAAAAGGCCCGGGAGTTTTTGTAAAAGTACAGGAGGAATTAAAAGAATTTATGCAAATAAAAGGCTACAAGAAAATATCAGATTTTCGCGGTAAACTAAAAACTCTCAATTAAATGGTTGCTGAAAGAGAAACTTCCAGCGACAATAGGGAATTCTACACATTTGCGCTGAATGGGATAAAGACGTATCTACACATATCTGTGATGGGTATTAAAGATCATCCCGCCGAAGAAATAACAAGGTATGCCATCTTAAGTAACTTCGAAGGATGTTTTACTATAAACAAAGTGCAATTTATGGATAAAATAGTTTTAATTGGTTACGATCCAACTCTCTTTACAGTTTTTGATAAAGCTCATGACTCCGGATCTGTTAGTCAGGGATCACAAGTAAAGTATCTTGGAGAAAGCAAAGATCGCGAGCATAGACTTCAAGGAACACCGCCTTGGACCAATAGTTCCCTGCATTGCCATGAGGGTCCTGAGATTTACAGAAATGTAGTCGGGAGACAAATAGTTAGGCAGTTGAACGGAGCAACCGCTGTTCTCGAAGATTCCAACCCCGAAATTTTAGTACCCGCGTGGGTGCAACATCAAGTGCAAACCTTAAAAGATCCATCGATAGCCCTCCTTGATTGTGATTTTAAAAATCACTATTACAATTAGTTTTTAAACTACCTTGAAGCTGATATAATTCTTCTTACGATGACTGCATATACAGGTGTTTCTTCAAACAGATTCAAGACGTGGCTGATAATGTTTTTATTCGCGGCGTTTATAACGCTTTTAGTCTATGTTTTCACTAATGCTTTAGGCTTCAGATGCCCATCGGCCTTAGGTTTTACTGGTATTGCCTTAATTATCGCAGGCATCATGAATTTTTTCTCTTATTATTATTCCGATAAAATAATCATGACTATATCTGCGGCCAAACAAATACAAAAGAAAGACAATCCGCAGTTATTTAGGATTATCGAAAATTTATCTATCGCTTCCGGCCTGCCCATGCCGAAAGTTTTCTTAGTTGATGATAGTGCTCCAAACGCTTTTGCAACCGGCCGTGATCCTAAACATGCCTCTATCGCTTTTACGAGCGGAATATTGGAAAAACTTAATCGGCAAGAGTTGGAAGGAGTTGCCGCCCACGAACTTTCCCACGTTGGCAATTACGACACGAGACTTTTGACAATTGTTTCAGTGTTGGTTGGAATGATTGCACTGCTTTCCGATTGGTTTATCCGAATCACGTGGTTTGGAGGCGGTAATCGCGACAATGACGATAACGATTCTGCAGCCGGAATATTCATGATTATTGCCTTTGTTCTTGCAATTCTTTCGCCAATAATCGCAACTCTTATCCAGCTTGCAGTCTCCAGGAAAAGGGAATTACTGGCTGATGCATCCGGAGCGCTATTGACACGCAATCCGGAAGAATTAGCTCAAGCATTAATCAAAATTTCCAAAGATCAAGAACCCCTAGAAGTTGCCAACAAGGCAACGGCTCATCTCTATATAGTTAATCCATTCAAAGATGGACACAAAATGGTTGGCAATTTTGCCAATCTTTTCAATACGCACCCACCCATAGAAGAAAGAGTCAAAGCGTTAAGGGCGATGGAGTAGAAAGTTCGAAGTTAACGGTTCACAGTTCACATTATGAAAAAAACAATAAACTATAAACGATCAATGAAAAACAATAAACGATCAAAAATAGACATCAAACACGTCACCAGGCTGACCAATCTGCCAGTGACAGCTGCTGAGGAAAAAACTTTTGAAACTCAGCTTTCCAAAATAATCGGATACATAGATCAAATCGAAAAGGGTGTGGACACGAAAAAAGTTGAGCCTACTTTTAATGTTAGTCCAAACAGCAATGTAAAAAGGCCTGATGTCGCAGAAGAATCTCTTAGCCAAAAAGATGCAATCAAAAACAGCAAAAACATCAAGGACGGATTTTTCGAAACAAAGGGAGTATTTGAAAATGAATGATTTAACTTCAAAGTCTATAACTGAAACAATTAAGGGATTAGAAAATGCGGAGTTTTCAAAAGAAGAACTGAACAAAGCTTATCTTGGAAGAATTGAAAAATTAAATTCAAATCTAAACGCATATTTGTCTATCAACGATAAATCCGAAGGAATTCCAGCTGGCATAAAAGATTTAATTTCAGTCAAAGGACAACGCATGACCTGTGCGTCTAAAGTTTTAGAAGATTATGTACCGCCATATAATGCAACTGTTATTGATCGTCTTATTGCAAACAAGATATCTGTTATTGGAAAGACAAACCTTGACGAATTTGCAATGGGTTCGTCCGGAGAAAATTCGGCATATGGACCTACTTTAAACCCATGGAATACGGAAAAAGTTACTGGCGGTACTTCTTCTGGTTCAGCTTGCGCAGTAGCAGCAGATCTTTGCACATTTGCACTTGGCACCGATACCGGTGGATCAATCCGTCAGCCCGCATCACTTTGCGGGGTAGTCGGCCTTAAACCAAGTTATGGACGTGTTTCCCGCTATGGCGCGCAGGCAATGGCATCATCTCTTGACCAAATAGGTCCAATTACCAAAACTGTTGCAGACGCGAGAATGGTCTTCGGATGGATATCAGGAGCTGATGGATATGACAGCAACTGTATAAACTCGAAACTTGAAATCCAAAATCCGAAATTAAATACTCTCAAAGGTATCAGCATTGGCTTGCCTAAAGAGTATTTTGGAAAAGGTTTGGATAGAGAAGTCGAAAAAACAATTAAATCAGCCATTAAAAAATTAGAAGACCTAGGAGCGTCAACGGTTGAAATAAATTTACCGCATACAGAATATGCTGTTGCTGTTTACTACATAATTATGGCATCGGAAGTCTCGTCCAACCTTTCTCGCTTCGACGGTATTCGCTTTGGGGGAAATCGTGATTTATTCGGTTCCGAAGTAAAACGCAGAATCATGCTTGGTACTTTTGCACTGTCTTCTGGCTATTTCGACGATTACTTTATTAAAGCTGGCAAAGTCCGAACTCTCATAAAACAAGACTTTGAAAAAGTCTTTGAAATTTGCGATTTGATTGCCGGGCCAGTTTCCCCCACCACAGCATGGAATATCGGCGAAAAAATCAAAGACCCGCTGACTATGTATCTTTCCGACGTTTACACAATTCCTGCATCATTGGCAGGAATCCCGGGTTTATCCGTCCCCTGCGGTTTTGCAAATGATCTTCCTGTCGGTCTTCAAATACTTGGTAAATATTTGGACGAGGAAACAATTCTGTCAGTTGGCGAAATTTATCAATCAGCCACTAGCTGGCACAAGAAGAGGCCCAAACTTTAACATGGAGTTGACTGAAAAAGAACTAACAAGCAGAGATTCAAGAACCGTAGATATTTTTACCACACCCTTTTTATATCACTCTACGGATCCTCGAAGTTTAAAGACAATTTTAGAACATGGAATCCTAAGTGCAGCCATAAACGACCACGCAAAATTAGTCGATGAGTATAAGGAACCATACTCGTCGACTATAAATAAAGTTTTTTTATGCAATCCAACACAAATACTGCCTTTATCAAACAGGATCCTAAGGGATATGCTCTACAGGTCGTCTAACAGTTCTTCCAGGATAGCATTGCTTGTCGACCCGCAAATAACGACAGAATTTGATATGCATGGAAGATTGGGTATGACTGAGGTTAAGAGAAAAATTCGAATAGCACCACGATTCATTAAAGGGGTATTAATTGATGAATACAGTCAAAGAACTGATCGGACGAAGGAAAGGATGGCGGAGATATCCACAGAAAATCCAAAGTTAGCCCTGCCGATTTATACGACTGCTGGAGATCTTATTTGGCCAAGATCGATGACGAATGAAGAAATAAAAAAACAACCGCATATAACCTACAACCTACATGCGGGGGTCATACGATGACCACTTGGGAAACCGTCATCGGTCTGGAAGTCCACGTAGAGCTGAACACAAAATCAAAAATGTTCTGCACCTGTTCTGCAGATTATTTTGGCAAAAAACCAAACACCCACACTTGCCCCACTTGCTTAGGCCTACCAGGTGCTCTTCCTTATATAAATGAGGAAGCAATTAATAAGTGCATACAGATCGGACTTGCTCTAAATTGCCAAATTAACCAAAAGTCCCTTTTTGAGCGCAAAAACTACTTTTATCCCGATCTGGCCAAAGGGTATCAAATCTCACAACTGCGCTGGCCGCTTTGTATAAACGGTTCAATCGAAGTTTTAAACGCAAAAGGTGAAAAATCCAAAATTCGTATCAATCGCGCACATCAGGAAGAAGACACCGGTAAACTGACTCACGTCGGCAACCATTCGCTTATAGATTTCAACCGGTCTGGAGTGCCACTGGTCGAAATCGTAACAGAACCGGACTTTAGAGATACCCGGGAAATTCGCGATTACGCCAAACAACTGCAGAATATTTTCCAAACTCTGGGTGTCTCTAATGCCGATATGGAAAAAGGCGATATGCGCCTGGAAGCCAATGTTTCTGTTCGTCCTTTGGGTCAAAAAGAATTAGCGCCCTACAGAGTTGAGTTAAAAAACATTAACTCCTTCCGTTTCATGGTTGCCGCAGTCGAGTATGAGGTAAAAAGACAAATTAAAGCATTGGAAGCCGGAGAAAAATTAACTCAGGAAACCCGGGGTTGGAATGAAACTAAAAAAGAAACGTACTTGCAAAGGAGTAAAGAAGAAGCAAACGACTATCGATATTTTCCGGAGCCGGATTTGTCTTATCTTTCCAACTCAGATGAACAAGTTGCCAACATAAAATCTGGTCTGCCTATTCTTCCGAAAGGAAAGGAGAGGGAATTTATCAGTTACGGCATGTCTCCAGTATCAGCAAGCACAATCGCATCCTCAATAAGCCGCATGAGAATTTTTGAAATTGCCTCAAAATCAATTGATCCAAACGATTTGTCACAATTTGGTAATTTCTTTGCAAACAGTGCATTGGAATCAACAAACAAAGAAAAAACAAAACAACATGCCAAAAAAGTAGTTGAAGAATTTAATAATTTTAAAGCGGCAAAATCAAACCAGATTACGAATACCAGCGATCTTACTGCAATTATCAGACAGGCAATTTCGCAAAATCCAAAAAGTGTAGAGGACTACAAAGCAGGCCACGAGAACGCAATTCAGGCTTTAATAGGGGCGGCAATGAAAATCTCCAAAGGTAAAGCTGACGCACAAAAAGTGCGTGATCTCTTAACAGAAGAGTTAAAATAGAGAAGAGATAACTTATATGAACGATTTTGCGCATTTGCACGTCCACACCGAATTTTCACTTCTTGATGGACTTTCTAAAATCCCAAAACTCATAACCCAGGCAAAAATATTGAGCCAAAAGCATATCGCCATGACAGACCACGGCGCACTTTATGGAGCAATCAAATTCTATAAAGAATGTAAGGCAGAAGGGATAAACCCCATTATAGGCTGCGAAATGTACATTGCCCCAAGATCATATACCGACAAAGAAGTTGACCAGGATAAGGAGTATTCACATTTAACAGTTCTGGCTTCCGACTACGAAGGTTATCAGAATCTGATGAAATTAGTTACGGCTTCATATCTTGAAGGTTTTTATTACCGTCCGAGAGTAGATAAAGATTTACTTGCCAAGCATTCAAAAGGCTTAATTGCTCTCTCCGGTTGTGTATCTTCAGAAATTTCCAAAGCTTTTATAAACCAAGATTTAAAAGAGGCTGAAAAGCTGATAAATATGTACAGGCAAATTTTTGGCAAAGAAAATTTTTATCTGGAAGTCCAAAGACATTTGTATTCAAAATTTAAGACCGCCCATAGCCCCGGAAGTGATGTTTACGCAGACCTCGATAGAATGGCCAAAGACGAAGAAAAAGTTTTAAAAGGAGCGGCCAAATTATCTAAAAACCTAAAAATTCCTTTAGTTGCAACCAACGATCTCCATTATGTGATGCCACAGGATGCGCAAGCCCAGGATGCCATTGTTTGCATTCAAACCGGCAGAACGATTGTAGAGACAAAACGTCTTCGAATGGTAGATTCCCCCACCTACTATCTGAAGAGTGCTACAGAAATGGAAGAATTATTTGCTGACATGCCTGACGCCGTAAAAAATTCCGTTAAAGTAGCCGAAAAAATCAAAATGGAAATCAAACTTGGCGCTGTGGCTTTTCCGAATTATGCAGTTCCAAAAGAAACGAACGCTGATGATTATTTAAAAAAACTTTGCACTGAAAGGATAAAAATCAGGGTTCCAAAAGTGACTGAAGAAATTCAAAAGAGATTAGACTATGAACTTTCTGTTATTTCTCAAAAAGGTTATTCAACCTATTTTTTGGTTGTTGCGGATTTTGTAAATTGGTCAAGAGAAAAAGGAATTATTTCAACAACAAGAGGTTCGGCGTCTGGCAGTTTAGTTTCTTTCGCCATTGGAATAACAACTGTTAACCCGCTTTACTTTAAACTTCCGTTTGAAAGATTCCTTAATCTATACAGACCAACATTACCGGATATCGACGTCGATTTTGAAGATAACAGACGAGACGAGGTCATTGCTTATGTTAGGCAGAAATATGGTTCGGAAAAAGTTGCCCAGATTGGAACATTCGGAACAATGATGGCCAAAGGCGCAGTTCGCGACGTTGCTCGCGTTCTCGGTTGGCCGTATTCAAAAGCAGATAGAATTTCCAAGCTTATTCCAATCGGAGCCCAAGGCTTCCAGGTAACAATAGCTGGAGCCAAAAAACAAAACAGAGAATTGGGTAACCTTTACGAACAGGACCGCGAAGTCAAAGAGCTTTTAGATCTTGCTGAAAAAGTCGAAGGCAATGCACGTCATGTTTCGGTTCATGCCGCAGGTGTTGTTATCGGTCCGCGGGATCTGACAAATTTTACCCCTCTGCAAAAAGAAGCAAACGGTGAAAAAATCATAACCCAATTTGATATGCATGATGTTGAAGAAGTTGGTCTTGTTAAAATGGATTTTTTGGGTATTCGCAATTTATCAATTTTAGGAGAAGCGGTTAAAATCGTCAAAATTAACTGTGGAGAAGAAATTGACTTGACAAAGTTATCACTAAACGACAAAAAAGCTTTTGAAATTATGGCAAAAGGAGAAACAATGGGCCTCTTCCAACTCGGCGGCAGTGGAATGACGCGCTATCTAAAGGAATTAAAGCCTACCACTATTTTCGACATCATGGCTATGATTTCTCTTTTTCGACCTGGACCTATGAATTCAATCCCCGAGTTTATAGAGAGAAAAAACGATTCCAAAAAAATTAGATATTTTGACAAGCGTATGGAAGATTATCTTGATTTATCCTATGGCGTAATTGTCTATCAGGACGACGTTTTACTGACTGCAATAAACATAGCCGGTTATTCTTGGGAAGAAGCAGATAAATTTAGAAAAGCCATGGGTAAAAAAATTCCGGCAGAAATGGCAAAACAAAAACAAAAATTTACAGAGGGTGCAATCAAAAACGGTATGGCGTCGGAAAAAGCTGAAGAACTCTTTAAGTTGATAGAACCTTTCGCCGCATACGGTTTTAATAAGGCTCATGCAGCATCCTATGCAATTGTCGCTTATCAAACCGCATATATGAAGGCTAATTATCCTGTAGAATTTATGACTGCCGTAATGACTGCGGAATCTGATAACCCGGATAAAATTTCCGCTGCAGTTGCTGAGTGCGAGAAAATGAAAATCACTGTACTTGCACCTGATGTTAATGATTCCAAAACCGGATTTGCTATTGAGAAAATTAAAACACAAGAAGGTATTCGTTTTGGACTATCTGCAATAAAAAACGTCGGTCGGGCCGCAATTGAAGCTATTCTGACAGAGCGTGAAAATCAGGGATCATTCAAAACTCTGGACGATTTCGTAAATCGTGTTAATCTAAGGGTCGTGAATAAGAAAACTATGGAGAGCTTAATCAAAGCAGGTGCTCTCGACAGATTTGGCAATAGAAATGCCATGCTGCAGGTTTTAGATAATCTCAAAGCGGCCGGCACGTCTTTATCTAAAGCAGTTACAGAAGGTCAAGAAACGCTTTTTGACGACACCGAGATTAAAACTCAAGCTACAAGTATCGGTACAGAGACAATCTTGAATTCCGTTTCTGAAGCCCCAAAAGAAGAAATTCTTTCCTGGGAAAGGGAACTATTAGGTTTTTATTTAACAGAGCATCCGCTTGCAAAAGTTGCAGACAAGATAAATCAGGTCGCAAGTTGTGCAATTGGTGAAATAGATCTCCAAGGTATGAGTTCGCAAAATATAAAATTGGGTGGAATTATTGCCTCTATCCGCAAAACTCAAACCAAAGTCCGTCGCGAGGAGATGTGCTTTATAAAGCTGCAGGATACAACAGGCACAATTGAAGTCATCGTTTTTCCGAGAGTATATGAGAGCTCAAAAGCCAATATTATTAAAGACAAAATTGTAATAACAAGTGGAAAATTAGAAACAGGGGACGACACGCCGGTTTTAATCGCAGATAACATTACGCTTCTGGAGTACGAGCTCGAGAAAGACAACTTTTATGAGGATGTTTTAGAAGTTTCAATCCCTAAAGACGCAGATCGTATACTGCTTGCCAAAATTTATCAATTATTAAAAACCAGCCCGGGTCCGATTAGCGCAAATCTGGTTCTTCCAGGTGGAAACGGCAAAACACGCAAATTTCCGGTCCCCTTTAGCGTTGAAAGAAATCCGCTTCTTGAAAAAGAGTTAGCAAATCTTGGCTGTTTTATCCTGGATTGATTGCCAAAAGTGTGACAGCAATTTACTTTTTATGGCTATTTAGTTATACTTTACGCTATGAATTTACAAAAAACAAAAGAAACTACTGCCGCCTCTTTTAAAGTTGGCGATATTATTCGGGTTTTTACCAAAAGCACTGAAGACAACAAAGTTCACGCAACTTCATTCGAAGGAGTTGTTATCGCTTTTCGCGGCGAAAAAGGAAATAAAACTTTTACAGTACGCAAAAACGCTTCAGACGGAGTATCTGTCGAAAAAATATTCACTCTCCTTTCGCCAGGCATAGAGAAAATAGATTTAGTAAAATCCCAAGCTGTTCGCAGAGCAAAACTCTATTACCTGCGCAATAAAAAGTGATCGGCGCGAGTTTAAAAATAGAAAATTCACTTTGGCAATCCGGGCTAAAACACATACTAGGAATAGATGAAGTCGGCCGTGGTTCCTGGGCCGGGCCATTAGTTGCAGCCGGAGTTATATTGCCTGCTAATATTAAACTTAAGCTTCCAATAGCAGACTCCAAAAAATTAAGTGCCATTGCTCGCGAAAAATTAGCAATTGAAATTAGAAAAATTGCAGAATATTCCACGATCACCGAAATATCACACAGCCTAATCAATAAGCTTGGTCTGGCAAAAGCTGCTCAAATGGCCTTTTCAAAAGTAGCCAAATCATCTAGGTCTTCAGCAGACTTTTTTCTTATAGATGCCTTTTACATTAAAAATCTACAAAATAAAAAACAGCTGGCGATAAATCAAGGGGATGAAATATCTGCATCAATTGCTGCAGCATCGATTATTGCGAAAGTCTACAGAGACGATTTAATGCAAAAATTCCATAACATTTATCCTATTTATAATTTCAATAAAAACAAAGGCTATGGTACCCGTGATCATCAAAATGCAATTCGCAAATATGGCTTTTGCCAAATCCACAGAACCGGTTTTAATTTAAATTATTTAGTTTCGTGAATAATACTCTGCTCGTAAAACAAGGCGAAGATATGGCGATAAATCTCCTCTGATCTTACCCATAAAGATCCAGAATTGGTGCTCATAAAAAACATTTCATTTTGAAACTGAGCTAGTCTGGTTGTATAATCAAGCTTTATGGGAGTGGAAAGACAATTACCTTTACCAGAACAATCGTCTCTAAGGAGAAGAGAGACTCTAGCCCGTGGGCTAGCCAGAAGAAGACGATACGACATGGAGCAAGGTAGATGGGGCTCCCAAGTATCTATGACATTTTTATTGTTAGCAGAATCTTGGAAAGAATCAGAAGGATCAAGGATTGCGCAGCGCGCTGGTCAATCCGTAGAAGATATAGCTGCTGAAATGGGTTATCTTCAAGTTGAGCAAGAGTTCCGATCAGTATTGAAAAAACTAAAACGTGCTGATATGTCTGCTAGGCGAGTTGTTGGACTAATGACTAGAGAGACAGAAGTAATATCAAGAAAAACAAATGATCAAATTGGCTGGACTGCTAAATTCCTTGATAGAGGTATAGATGTTCTCAGTGAGGAATTTCACTTAAGTGCAACTTACGTTCAAAAGTTAAAAAATCAATCTCATCAAAAGCCTTTGAGTCTGGCAAGTTAGCTAACTTTCACTAGTCCAAACGGAGTTTTTCCGCTAAATACATCAACAATATTTTCTGCCGCAATTTTACTCATCTTCTCTCTGGTTTCTATTGTTGCAGACGCAGTATGTGGGGTCAGTACCACGTTAGATAAAGTTTTCAATTCATCTTCTATATGGGGCTCATGTTCAAATACATCCAGACCCGCTCCCGCAATTTCCTTTTCACGAAGTGCCAAGATTAACGCTTCCTCATCAACAACCGGACCGCGGGAGGTATTAATAAAAAACGCAGTGTCCTTCATCATTTTAAATTGCGCTCTTGAAATTAAATGTCTAGTTTGTGGATTTAGAGGTACATGGAGGGTAATAAAATCAGCGTTTTTTAATACCTTATCCTGGGTCGCAAACTCAGCGTCGTCTAACAGCTCAAAATCTTCTGAGCGAACAATGTCGTGATACAAAATTTTCATATTAAAACCATTGTGTGCAATATAGCCGACAAACGAACCTATTTTACCAAGTCCTAGGATTCCCAATGTTTTACCCCAAACACCGCCCGACAAAAATATATTAGGATCCCAGCGCTTAAATTTTCCCTGTCTTACAAATCTGTCTGCACCAATCAGTGTTTTGGAAAGTGCCATCATCATTGCAAAAACATGTTCCGCAACGGCTTCATTTGCAACACCTGGAGTATTGGTCACAATTATCTTTTTTTTGTTTGCGGCAAGAACATCGATATTATCGAAACCAACCGCATAATTTGAAATCACTTTAAGGTTTGATCCAGCCGCATTTATTACATCTTCATCAACCTTGTCATTGACTAGCGTTAATATTGCATCATATTCCCCGACGATCTTTTTTAGCTCGTCTTTTGATAAGTTTCTGTCTTCGTGGTTTGCCTCTACCTTAAAATTATGTTTTGAAAGAATAGCCTGCGCTTCACCCGGAATTTTACTCGTTATAAAAACTTTGGACATTAATTTATTGTGTCATTAAATCTAGAAAAAACTCAAGGCGTAAAAACTAAGTTAAAGCAGTTGCTCTAAATTCTGCCACTGCCTTGCGGTGTCCCTCGATTTCTTCGCGGTTCAAAAGCCCTCCTAATGGTCCCATCTTAGAAATAACCTGCGATGCATTTATTGTGCCCCAAACCATGGCCTCGTCTAGCGGCTGGCCATAAATCAAAGCCGCCAAAAAAGCGCTGGTGTAAGCATCCCCCGCTCCTGTTTTTTCAACAAGCTGTACCGGAAAAATTCCAAGTTTAAAATTGTTTTCGCCGTCCGTTGCATACGACCCTTCTTCCGCATCTGTTATCACAATACTTTTAGGTCCCAGCAGCAAAAGTTTTGTCAAAAGCTCTAAAGGTTCAACCACTTGCGAAATTTCTATCTCTAGTACGCGCTTCGCCTCTTCCATGTTTAAAACAAGCAAATTACAGCGCTCCAAAAGCTTCGGATATCTTTTAATATTTGCTTTTATTTGAAACGTTCCCGGAGAAAATGCTAATTTTGCGCCCGTATTGTCTACATAATGGCAAATTTCGTCGACAATGTTTGAATTAGTAAAGGTTTCAGCAGTAGACGTAAAATAAATCCAATCAGTTTTGTCTAAATTAGGTAAATGATAAAACCATGGCTGATGATAAACGAATGCCGTCCTCTCTCCCTGGAAAGTTAAAATTACCGAAAGATTCGAACTTTTACCACTCACTATATTGACGTATCTAGAATCTACGCCCCTCTGCTCGATAGTTCGTTTAATGATTCTTCCTTCTTCGTCTTCGCCCAAATTTACGTAAATTGCAGTTTTAAGTCCTAGAGTCGCTGCGCCAATTGCCGTATTTGCTGCGTTGCCTGCTACAGAGTGAGAAATTGAATCAACCGGAATTTTGTCACCGTATTGAACGCAAATTTTACATTCTTCATGATTAATATCGCACTCGACTGAGGCGTCATGAATTCTAATAAAAGTATCAATCGTCGCGTCTCCAATTGTAATTAGATTAAACTTCCCCTCAGCAGTATTCATACAGAAAAAATTTGTTTTGAGTGGCCATGCGGCTCTTCATCAATCTTTTTCTCAAATTCGAAAATTGCATCCATAGCAGCTTCCGGAGTGTTAACTATTTTAAAAACCAGCCTTTCTTCAGGTCTTATATACATACCACGAGTAAAGGCGAAAATAATTTCCTGCCAAAAATCTCCATATAAAACCAGCGGTTTATGGTGACCAAAATATAAACGAGCCAATCCCCAGGCCATCCCAAATTCCGAAATAGTTCCTGTGCCGCCATTGAAAATCACAAAAATCTGGCCTGTTTCCAGTAGTTTCAAAGTCCGGCTCAGATAATCCGGCGATACTTTTAACTCGTCCACCGCATTTGTTTCATCACGGCCCTCAAACATCGGAATGTCTTTTGGATAAAAAGTAATACCAATCGCCTTACCACCTTCTGAGTGCGCCCCCAAAGTGGAAGCCTTCATTATTCCTGGTCCTGCACCGTTTACAACAGTCAGTCCGTTTTTAGCGCACAGCGCCGCAACCGCAAACGCCGCTTTAAACGGGTCATCCGCCTCTTTGGCGTCTGCGTAACCTAAAAAAGTAATGTTTTGAACTTTGGGCATTAATCTAATTCTAATATAGATTAGAATTAATATCGAATTCTATTTAGCTGTTTGCGATCTTAGATAATGCATCATAAGCTCCACGAAAATCAGAAGCTTCAAATAGTACCGAATTTGCGGCTAAAAAATCTGCCCCGGCTGTCGTTATTTTTTTTGCGGTCTGAAAATTTACACCACCGTCTACCTCGATTGCCAAACCGGATGACATTTTTTTGGCTTGCCTTATTTTTTCTAAAACTATCTCCTGAAATGGCTGTCCGCCAAAACCCGGATTAACTCCTAAAAGCAAAAGCATATCAACTTGCCCGAGAATACCGGCAGCCTTGTCCAAAGGTGTTTCAGGATTTAAAGAAAGTCCAACTTGCCTGTCGCACTTTCTAATTTCATAAATTGCCTCGGTCAGTCCGCCTTCAACTTCAGACGGCACAATAATGCGCCTGACATGTTCGATTTTCACTAATTCGCTCACGTATTCGTGTAAGTTTACTACCATCAGTTGCACTTCGAGCATGCTGACAGTCAAATATTTCTTAATAATATCAACACCAATAGTTGTGTTGTCGGCAAATTTTCCGTCAATAATATCAATTTGGATAATATCCGAAACATGCTCGGCAATAAGCAGTTTGTCGTGATAATCTCTTTCGTCAGCAGTTAAAATTGCCGGGATAATTTGTGCCATAAATTGTAGGTTTAGATTATAGATTATAGATTTGGCCAATGTTGGGAATTTCGGCGTTAATTTTTAACTGCTCCTTTATCTCAGCAGCCAGTATTGTGGCTTGCTCAACTTCTCCATGACAAACAAAAACCTGTCGACACCCACCAATACTGCTGATCCAGTCCAAAAGTTGCGGCATATCCGCATGAGCAGAATAAGAACCGATAGATTTTATCTGGGCATGGACTTTAATTTTTTCGCCGAAAATTTTAACTTGTTTTTCGCCATCATAGAGTCTTCTGCCTAAAGTTCCTTTTGCCTGGTAGCCAACGAAAAGCAGTGCATTATTGCTGTCAGTTAAATAACGCAGTGCATGATAAAGAATTCGTCCGCCGTTCATCATCCCCGAACCGGCAATAATAACTTTTGGAGCCGGGGCGTCATTTATGGATTTTGATTCATCTACATTGTTTGTAATTTTTAATCTAGCCAGTCCAAAAAGATCCGCGTTGTGGTCTGTTTCTAATTTAGAGCTTAAATATTCCGGATACTTTCCAAAAACACTAGTCACTTTTTGTGCAAGCGGACTGTCTAGATAAAAAGCTGGTTTATCACACCCATAAACAGTACAAAAATGGTCAACGTCATGAAGTAATTCTTGAGTTCTTTCTATCGCAAAGGAGGGGATTAAAAGCACACCTCTCTTTGCTACTGTTTCTGAAATTATTTTTGCCAATTTTTCTTGCCTTTTGCTAATATCTTCATGAATTCTGCCGCCATATGTGGATTCAGACACTATATAATCTGCAGAATCAAAAGTCTCTGGCGGATCCAAAAGCAAAGAAGGATTATTTCCAAGGTCGCTTGAATAAGCTAATTTTTTACCTTCTGCCTCAATTAATGCTACAGCAGAGCCTAAAATATGTCCGGCATTTTTTAATGTAAGTTTTATGCCAGGCGATATTTCAATCGTCTCTCTGTATCCAATTGTTTCAAAAAACTGCATCACCCGTGCAATATCATCTTTATTGTAGAGAGGCGCATGATTATTGCGTTCCGCTTCTTCCCGCATTAACTTTTCGTTATCTTCTAGAACCAATCCGGCAAGTTCTTTTGTTGGCGCAGTTGAAAAGATCTTGCCACTAAATCCTTCCCGTGCCAATTTCGGCAATCTGCCTACGTGATCCAAATGTGCATGACAAATAACAACAAAGTCAATTGTTTTGGCCTCATATGGGAATAGGGCATAATTTCTCTCCTCTGCAGAATTAACTCCCTGAAAAAGTCCGCAGTCAAATAAGATTTTTTTGTCTGCCGTCTCTAGCAGAAAATTAGAACCGGTTACCTCACCGCACGCACCAAAAAAGGAAATTTGCATATTTAAGTCAGCTTATACCAAGCTCTTGAGCAAGCCTTGCTTTGTCAAAACCTAAAATGGTTACTCTTTTCCCATCCTCAAGATCAATCACATTAAAGGGCACACCCATTTGTCCGGAAATTGCTATCATTTCCTGTGCGCGGTCCGGATGCTCGTCAACAAGAATTTCAGTGTAATCTACTTTTTTTTCAACCAACCATTCTTTTTCCATTTTGCAAAAAGGGCAGGTTGTTGTCGTATATAAAGTAAGCGTTACCATTTTAAAAACTTCTCCCTTAAACTTAACATTTTTCACGCCTTCAATCAATTTAATCTTAAATGAACATCTTTTTCCTTGACTCATGCGTCTACCCGTGGAATACTTAAATAGCAAAATACAAAATAACCAATGGTATCTTTAGACAAAATAACCACAAACGGCAAAACTGTTTTTTTGGCATATGATCAAGGTATGGAACATGGGCCATCAGATTTTGACGACCAAAATGTTGACCCGAACTATATTTTACAAATTGGCACGGAGTGCGGTTTTAATGCAGTAATTTTTCAAAAAGGAATTGCCGAAAAATATTATACCGGCAGTCAATACGCCACAAAAATCCCGCTGATTGTAAAGTTAAATGGCAAAACAGGGTTAGTCACAGAAAACGATCCTTATTCTCCACAGATCTGCACAGTTGAAGAAGCGCTCTCATTAGGCGCAGTGGCGGTAGGTTATACAATTTATATAGGTAGTGAATTCGAACAGAAGATGTTTGCAGAGTTTGCACAAATTGAACGCGACGCCCATGCTAAAGATATACCAACAATAGTCTGGATGTATCCGAGAGGCAAAGCAACAGAAGGCAAAGAAAAAAAAGATTTAATCGCCTATGGCGGCAGAGTCGCACTCGAATTAGGCGCAGATATGGTCAAGCTCCATTATCCAGGCAACCAAGAAGCTATGAAATGGGTTGTTGAAGCGGCAGGCAAAACAAAAGTAGTTGTCGCAGGTGGGGTCAAAGCAACAGATGAAGATTTTTTAGCGCTTGTCAAAAGCATTATGGACGCAGGCGCATGTGGTATGGCAGTTGGCCGCAACATCTGGCAAAGCAAAGACCCAGGAGAAATCAGCAAAAAAATCAAGGATATTGTATTTGCAAAGCAATAAAATTAGCTTTTCCTCACATGCGCTTTTGCAAACTCGAAAGTCGCATTAGTTTTCTTTAAAGGGTTAAAGATATTATCGGGGTCAAATATCTTTTTAATCTCACAAAATATATCAAATATTTCAATTCCAAACTGTTTTTTTAAATACATTCCCCGAACTAGCCCGTCATTGTGCTCCCCAGAAAGAGAACCGCCAAACTTTAATACTAAATCGAAAACCTTCTCACCGACAGTAAAAATCTTTTCCCTATCATCTGCTTTTGACAAATCCAAAAGCGGGAATATATGAAAATTGCCATTGCCAATATGCCCTGCAACAGAATAAGTTAATTTTTCTCCATCCAAAATGTCGTACAATTTTGGTAAAAATTCGGGCAGAACCTCAGGATTTACGCAAGTGTCGTCAATGAATGGACAAGCAACACGATCTGTAAGTCTTTTGCGAAGTAAGTTAAAACTTTCTCTTCTTATTGCCCAGTCTTTTTCCCGTTCCTCGTCGTTTTTTGCTACCTTCATGTGAACGTTATGAAATTTTTTTAATTCATTCTGTAAATCAGAGATTTTTTTATTGATCTCAATACGAGAGCTTTCTTCAAATTCAACAAGAAGTGCGAGTTTTGGAATTTTGTTTTCCATTTTCATAACAAATTCCGGCAAAAACTCCAAAGCGGTGTGCAGCGTATTTTCTTTCAGAATCGGTGCAAAATCAAAAACGTATTTAAGCGCTAAATTCAAAGTTAAATCATCAAAAGATTCAAAAGAACTTGGCTTATGCGCGAGAACTGTTTTGACAATTTCGGGAATATTTTTAAAGTCGCCTAAATAAACAAGCAAAAGGCCGTCCTCTTTTTTCCTCGGGACGAGCTTAAACTTTATTCTAGTATTAATACCCAATGTTCCTTGGGCTCCAATAAAAACTTGGGAAAGATTAAAGGTTTTTTTATTCCAAATATTCCAAATATTGTAGCCACTGGAATTTTTACTGACTTTTGGTTTTGATTTTGCAATTTGCTCGTAGTTGTTGTCCAGTAACTTAAAAGTTTTCCTGTATATTTCACCCTCAAATGTTTTTAAGCCTATTTTTTTATCCAATTCTTCTTTTGTAAGATTTCCAAAACTATAACTATTGCCATCAGCAAGCATCATTTCCAGCTCCTGTACATACTTTTCCGTTTTTCCAAATCCCAAAGATTTTTCTCCGGCTGCGTTGTTGGCAACCATACCGCCGACCGTGCAAATTAGCTTTGAAGAAGTATAAGATGGCAAAACAAGGTTTTTTTCAAAAGTCTTTTTTTCAAAATCACGGTAATATGTACCAGGCTCAACAACAATTGTATCGCCTTCGACCTCGCTTATACGGTTTAAGTTTTGCATGTCTACAATAATTGAATTAGAAACGGCGCCGCCGGACATATCCGTCCCTCCGGCACGACAAGTTAAAGAAATTTCAGGGTTTGTTTTTTTATTTTCCGATGTAAAATGCACTAATTTTGCTATGTCGCCTGAATTTTCAGGTGTTACTATAAGTTGGGGTTTAACCTCAAAAACTCCCGCATCCCGACTATATTTTTCTAATATTTCCGAACTATCTGAAATCTGACAATCAACAGTTTTTTGAAGTGAAGATTTAATATCCGCCATAAATCAAACTTTGCGGGCTACGGATTTTTTGACTGCTTCTTTTATAGCTTGTGAGTCTAAATGATATTTTTTAATCAACTCTGCCGGCGTTCCCGACTCTGCAAAAGTATTTTGAAGCCCGATAAATTCGATTGGCGTCGGTTTGTTTGCGGCCAATAACTCTGCTATTGCTCCACCTAATCCGCCATTAACCTGATGGTCTTCAACTGTCACTACAGCATTTGTGTGGTCAACTAAGTCCAAAAGCCCTTCCTCGTCTAAAGGTTTAATCGAAGAAACATTTGCAACTAGTACGTTAATATTTTCTGCCTCCAATTCTTTTGCAGCAAGCAGAGCTTGGTATAGCAAATGCCCGGTTCCAAAAATTACAGCTTGTGGTTTATCACTAGTCCAGAAAGTTTGAACCTTGCCAATTTTAAACGGCGTTTCGTCAGTCGTTATTATTGGCGTTTTGTCGCGTGTAAATCTTATGTAAATTGGCGAGTCAAAATCAACTGAAGCAACTGTGATTTTCTTTGCCTCAATACTATCGCAGGGAACAGCAACTTTTATATTAGGCAGTGCTCTCATTATGGCAATATCTTCTGTTGCCTGATGAGTTGCCCCATCCGGTCCGGTGACGATTCCACTGTGATGTCCAGCAATTTTAACGTTGGCGTTGTTATAGACTATTGTTGTTCGTACTGTTTCCCAATTTTTGCCTGGTGAAAATGTAGCATAAGATGAGATAAAGGGGATTTTCCCAGATTCTGCAAGTCCTGCGGCAACAGCCGCCATGTTTTGTTCTGCAACTCCGCACTCAAAAAATCTCTCCGGAAATTTTTTGGCAAAAGCATCACATCTAGTCGAATCTGTCAAATCGGCGCAAAGCACAACAACATTTGGGTTTTTTTCTCCCAATTCGACCAACGCCTGCCCAAAACCATCTCGAGTAGGCACCTGCTGACAATCAGCATCAAATAATTTTGGATTTAATTGTAAGTCCGGATTTAACATTATTGGTTTTCGGAAACTATCTTTCCGTGCATCGACCTTATTTCGTCTATCGCCTTTTTGGCTTCATCTGCATTGGGTACTTTTCCATGCCACAAATAGTCTTTTTCCATAAAATCTACTCCACGACCTGGAATTGTGTTGGCAATAATTACAGTCGGCTTATCATTGACAGCATTAGCTTCACGGATAGCAGTTACAAATGCAGGAATATTATTACCGTCAACCTCGATTACCTCCCAATTAAACGCTTTATATTTTTCTACCAGTGAATCAAGTGGCATGATATTTTCTGTCATTCCGTCAATTTGGATATAGTTTCTATCAATTACCTGCGTTAAATTATCAAGCTTATATTTTGCGGCAAATAGCGCAGCTTCCCAGGTATTGCCTTCCTGATGCTCTCCATCTGAAGTTAAGCAATAGATATGGTGCTTCTTTTTATCCAACTTTGCCGCAAGTGCCATACCGGACGCTTGCGAGAGCCCTTCTCCGAGTGGCCCGGATGTTGTCTCCAGTCCGGGTAGCGCAGATCTATGAGGATGACCTTGCAAGCGCGAATCAATTTTGCGCAGAGTTTTTAATTCCTCAACAGGGAAATAACCGCTGACAGCCAGCGCAACATACTGAATCGGACAGATATGGCCGTTTGAAAGCACCAGACGATCCCGGTCTTCCCAATCCGGTTTTTTGGGATCGTGATTTAAAATATGAAAGTAAAAAGCAGTGAAAATATCCGCCATTCCCAATGGTCCTGCCGAGTGACCGCTTCCTGCTTCAAGCAGAGTCTCAATTAAAAGCTCGCGAAGCCTCTGCGCGGTAGACTCCAGTTCTTTTAATTTATCCTCAAATAATTCTTCTATCATAATTTGCTCACGATCATAAGATCCGAAACGTTTGAAGGTAGCCTACCTGTCAGTATAGCATCGCCAACATCCATGAAAAAAGCAAAACTGTTGTTTTCTACTAGATACTTTTTTAAATCCAGATTTTTCGCTTTGGCATGTTCCATCGTCAATTTATCCCCAATTGCACCACAAGCTTCTGAATTATCCCAGCCGTCCGAATCAAACGAAGCAATAATGGTATTGTCATCAAGTTTATCTAAAACGGCCAGGACTAATTGTTGATTGCGTCCGCCATCGCCTCCGCCAGTCACTTTTAGGCTTGTTTCGCCACCGACTAAAAGAATTGAGCCAGGTTCACACATGTCAATTAGTTTTTGCCCTGCATCGTTTGCATCAGATTCAAAACAGTCGGTCACAATTTTTGCGCTTAAGCCTAATTCTTCTGCTTTACTTTTCATTGCACCTAGCGCAGTCTCATTACTTAGGATCAAAACATTATGGATGTTTTCAAAATACTTATCGTCTTTGGGGCTTTCTATAAAATTAGCAATCTCAAGGCTGAGTTCTTCCTTTATATTATATTTAGAAAGTATTGACAAAGCATCTGCTTCTGTCGTTTTGTCTTTGACTGTCGGTCCGGAAGAGATTACGCTTAAATCGTTTCCCGGTACGTCTGAAAAAAGTAAATTATAAACGCAGGCTGGGAACAAAATTTTGGCCAGCCCTCCGCCCTTGACTGAATCTAAATGTTTGCGCACAGCATTCATTTCCGAAATTGTCGCTCCGGAGTGCAGAAGAGCTTTGTTTACTTTAATCATCTTATCAAGCGCCAACGTGTGCGGTGCCTCCAAAAGTACGGATCCGCCGCCGCAAGTTACGATCAAAACCAGATCTTTTTCATCTAAAGTTTTAAATTTGTCCATAACTTTTTTTGTAAAATCTATATTTTGCTGGGAGGGGAGAGGATGAGTTCCAAGCGTAAATTCAATTTTTTTAAATTGTTCAGCAACTACATCTATTACATAGCCGGCAGTCATTTTATCTCCAAGTACATTTTCAATCAGCCCGGAAATTTTAGCAGAACCTTTACCAAAGCCAAGTAAATAAACGTTTTCGAACTTTGTCAGATCTATATCTTTCCCCTGAATCTTAAGAATGTCGTCAGTTAGCAGAAAATTCTCACCCATAACCTTATCCGGTTGAATAGCCTCAAGCCCGGCTTCAATCAAGTCAAGAACAACTCTACGCTCATCAGAACTTGCCAGAGCATCATAATTTTTGATAAGTGCCATCTTTCTCTATCTTAGCAAGAAAGTATTTTATATTTCTATCAGAAAACTAGCATGATAGAAAAAGTGCCTGAATTGAAAGGTTATACTAGAATTATATATAATTACCTACTGATTTAATCTTGCGGGACTGTAGCTCAATGGTAGAGCAGTCGCCTTTTAAGCGATTGGTTGAGGGTTCGAGCCCCTCCGGTCCCACATTCGTATCGCGCGCGCCACTCATATTAACTTGCTTTTTTCGCCTTAATTGCCTTAAATGGAGAAAGAATAGTAAAAATGGTAAAGGAGGTGATTTAAATGAGTGTTGAAGAACTTTCTACATCTGTCTCATCGGTCGTGATTAATTCTCTCGCAGCAATTGTTAACTATGTTCCGTCTATAATTGGCGGTCTGATTATTCTAACAATCGGCCTTGTTTTGGGCGCAGTTGTTTATAGAATAATTTTAGGCGTTTTAAAAACATTGCAGGTTGAAAAATTGCTTGCTCGCTACGGAATTACGCAGGTCGAAGGCCACGAAATTGAATGGACCGAAGTATTGGCAGAGCTTGCGCGCTGGACAATCATCATTATCTTTTTGATTCCGACTCTGCAGGCATGGCATCTGGATGCGGTCAACGTGGTCTTGAACCGGGTGATTCTGTATATTCCAAATGTAATAGTTGCCGTAATCTTGGCAATAGTTGGTCTTGTGTTTGCCAAATTGGGTTACAGAGTGGCATATAGCTCAAGCCGTACATTAGGCAAAGAAACAGCCCATACTGCAGGCTTACTTGCCCAATGGTCCATTACGGTTTTCGTAGTCTTTTTAGTTTTACACCAGCTAGGTGTGGCTCAGGAACTACTGCGCATACTTTTTGGCGGATTTGTAGCCATGGTCGCTATCGCAGGCGGTTTAGCATTTGGCCTTGGGGGACAAGGAACTGCAAAGAACATTTTAGAGAAGATTTGGGAAAAATTCAGCAGGTAGGGGTTAGGCGATAGATTATAGATTTTAAATTCGACCAGGATAGATCATTGTTGCTTGCAGCATGATTGGTTTTTAACCAAGGAGTTCAGCACGAGAAATTGAAAAACTCCTAGGGCCACCAAAAAACCTGTCATTTGAACTGCGTGTTGATCTATCAAAATTATCAAATTCACGAGTAATTGCGCAATTATCACATTTTCCAAGAGATTTTTGACCATTTGGTGGCTCAATCTTCCAATGATGTATGCAGGCTAACGGTTCATTTCCAGCTGCTTCTATACTTTCAACCATAAACGAATTTTACTGCTTTTAGGCTCTTTTGCAAAGTCCTGCTATTTAGATTATATATTATTGATCATAGATTATAGACCGTCTGTTGGCTATAGCTTCTATCTACTATCAATCACCTACCCGCCACGACCTATCTCATAGTACTTGACATCCCATAGTTATTATGCTATCATATGCTCGGTTCGAAACATAAACGACATGAATAACAAAATTTTAAAGCTAAGTTTACCGATTTTGACAACTACAGCACTTGCAGCTGTTGTCACCACTAATGTTTTTGCCTGGCCTACTAGTACACCTATAGTTAACTGTTCTGGTGTACATTGGGAAATGCAAAACGACACCAAAGTAAATCACCTATTTACAGGAAAGGTGTTTCAGCCAGTCACAATTACTCAAACTGCGGATGTTGTTCCAAACAAATGGGGTATATTAGACGCAAAATTTACTAATTTAACTGGTAAGGTTCACGTTAAAGCTTCAATTTCTATGGGTGGCGACACAAGAAATCTGGACAAAGATTTGGATTGTGGTCAGGCTACACCATCACCAAGCCCTACGCCTAAGGCTAGCCCTAGCCCAACACCAAAACCTAGCCCAAGTCCTAGTCCTACACCTACACCGAGTGTAGTACCAAGCCCAAGCGCAACACCGTCTGCTACGCCGACGACCAATATTATAATTAATAATAACAACGAACAAAGTCAGGATCAACACCAAAACCAAAACCAATCACAGGTTCTTGGAGCAACAACTCCTAAAGAATTACCGGCAACCGGAGTTGGAGTATTAGGTATGACTGGAATGTTTAGTGCCGCTCCAATCGGAGTAGTTCTTTCCCGCTTTGGAAAAGGCCGACTTGCCAAGAAAAAAGAAGATTTAGTAGAATTTGCATCTGCTAAGTTCGATGAGCGAAACAGTCAGTAAATTTTCAATAAAATTCGTTATCCACAAGACATCGCCCTAGGGTAGATGTCTTTTTTTATTCCTTGAACGAGGACGGCCTCGTCAGAACTTACTAGTTACATTTTCACTTGTCTGAATCTGAGTTGAAATGGGATGTTCGGAGTTTGTATTATAGGTTTGTTATTAGGAGAGACAAAAATTACATCTATATCAGAATTCTGAGGAATCTCAATAACTGTTGGCACTTTTACAATATCAGCAAGTCCCCGTCGAATTAGATCTGGTAGAAATGATTGATCTTTGCGAAAAAGATCTAATAATACCCTAAGACCTTCAAGCTTTTTAAGAACATTATGATTCTTAAATGAGCTATTAAACTCGTACAGTTCTTCGAGTTTCCATTCGTTTCCGTCTGCAGCAAATTTTATAGAGTCAGGCTTGACCTGCCAATAGGTCGATTGAGTTTTTAACAGATGATCTACAAGATTCGGACCGAAGAGAACACTCCTTCCTGGGCTTGAAATGATTTGACTAAAGCATTTTTTTGCGTATCTATGCCCACTTGAGTTTTCCCCAGGGTCAGCGATTCTTCTTGCCACATCTATGCCGTTACCGCTCCAAATTAGGTCTGACTCACTCAATGGTTTAACATCTAGAAAACGAGAGCCCAAACCTTTGCCGTCAACGGCTTCTTCGAGTGAATTCAACTGACTAATTTCCAAATCGTTTCTCATCGGTAAAAATTATATTTTAGTCTGGAAGCTTAGTCAATTAAAATAGATTAATCAGGTAATTTTCGTAAAATTCTGGTATATTAACTTTTATGGAAGAAAAATGTCCTAAGTGTGGATCTGCACTTGCTCCAATTACTGAAACTTCAACAGGCCGCAAAATCCAGCGATGTTCGAATGGTTCGTGGAATAAAGAAACCAAGAAGAACGAAGGCTGTGATTATGTTAAATGGCTGGAAATGGAACCCCAAGAATTAGACGAGAAGTGCCCAAAATGCGGCTCTCCGGTTGTGATGGCTGTAACCAGATTTGGTAAGAAAATGAAAAAATGCTCAACCAACACCTGGAACAAAGAAACTAAAAAAGCCGAAGGCTGCGATTTCATTGAATGGACAAGCGGCAAAACCGAAGAGTTAGACGAAGATTGCCCGCTATGCGGCAATAAATTGGTTTTCTATACAACCGCCAATGGCAAAAAGATGAAGAAATGCTCAACCAGTGGTTGGGATAGCGAAAAACGCCAGGCTACAGGATGCACGTACATAGAATGGTTAAAACCAGGCGATTTTCCTCCAAAAGCAGATTCCGGCGGAGAAGAATTTTTACCCCCAGAACCACAATAACTTGTGACAGGACGGACCTCGTTGTGGTTCAAAATGCAAATCTAATTTATGATAAAATTATCAAGCTAAACGGCCCTATCGTCTATCGGTTAGGACGGGACCCTTTCAAGGTCCAAAGCGGGGTTCGACTCCCCGTAGGGCCACCTTTCGACCTGGGGCGAAATAAAAGCGCAAGGAATCAAAAAAGAGACTCTACATAGGGTTGAATCAACGAAATAAATGCTAAGTTGTTTATCCGATAATAGTATTGGTATAATCCGCTCCATGGTCGAGCAACATAGGAGTGTGATATTGGAAATAGGGCCAAACAGATCCCCCGTTTATAAATTAAAGCGGGAGAGTCCATCATTAAATACCTATTTTAATATGGATGATAATATTGAGGCTTTAAATCAAGTCCGAATTCGTTGGGCAACAGGGCGTGAGGTGCTTGCAGATATGTATCGAGCAATACCGCTTAAAGAGGAATCCGTGGATGAAATATGGCTCATGAATGTTATAGGTGAAAATGGAATTGATGGTTATAATTATTTCGAGCCACTTATGTTAAGAAGCGGTAGAGAGGTCTTTTCAAGGCCAGCATGCATCTTATTTCAAGAGATGACAAGGGTAATAAAAAATACGGGAACAATCTATATAGGAGAATACTATACACCACCCCAACCTTCATGGCTTACAGATAGGGATTATAGTCAATTTGGGTTACAAAAAAAAGTCTACATGGGCGAGAGAGCTTGTAGAACTTTTCAGAGAGAGCACAAGCTAGGCAATGAAATCAGTTTTGGATTTAAAGACCCCAAACAAGGCGGTAATAAATCCTTCTTTTTAGTACTCAAAAAAAATCAGAGCTTGAGTTCAGCTTATGAATAGGCTGCATTTGAATATTGTGATACAATTTGCGTGTGAAAATTCACTTGCTGACAATATACAGGAAAAATTGGAGATAAATAATAATGGATAACGAATTTATTGATGAACTTGTACTGGTTTGGGTTAGAGCCAAGAGAGATGAAAATAGGCTTAAGGATTACTACTTTTCAGAAGGAATAAGCCACTCTGAGAAAAGAGGTACCCGAAGTGGAATAATGGACTTGGTGAGAATGCAAGAAGATGCTTTGGGCCAAATCGAGAGACTAATGTCTCCTAATCCGCTCAAAGATACACCAAACCCCTCTGTTTCAGGAGAAAGAGTTATTTAGCTTTACATTAATTAATATTGATAAAGCTAATTAAGCTGGCGACTGGGATATATTTGATCTGTTACTATGAAATTACCTCAGACTGAAACTCGGATATTTGGCAGAAAGTGGAATAAATTATGCCTGAGCCGGGACTGCTTGAGATCTTTCTCGTTTACTTAATGCTCTAACTGTTTTATCAACTTCTTCTTCCAGCTTAGGTAGCACACGTGTTGAAGCTCCCATTATTTGATCGGCTGTAATTACACCAAACAGGCCGTGACCTCTTCTTAGTTGTAAAATTTCTGCATCTGGAGTCAAAACGTATATATCTCCTACTCGATTAAAGTCAAATGCAAACCCTCTATTTACGACATCCGGGTTTCCACTTGTATATTCATCCGAAAATTTCCAATCAAAACCGGCTTCTAATAGTCTATCAGCCTGATAAGTCAAAAATTTCTTCTGAGCTTTCTTTTGTTCTTCGAGTAAGTTATGTGCTTGTAACGTCTCTTGCTTTGCCATTTGTTTTATCCTTTTTCGAGCTTGATAATACCCTTGGGACTGTCTAAAGTCAAATCAAGGCTGATTTGAGCTTCTATTGTAACTCCACCAGCGTCCATTTTCTACACAAATTTCTTTAACCATACATATGTTTCCTGAAACAGAATTTCTTCCGTGCCGTCTTCGTGGAAGTTGTGAGTTGCTTTTGGAATTATTGCGTAGTCTTTGGGTGAATTTGCACTTTCGAATAATTCTTTGCCCTCTATTACCAAAATACCAGCTCCTGCAACAATAACTTTTACTGGCATGTGCATTGATTTGATCAATCTTGTTGGCTTTAACTTACTATTATTCTCTTCATACATTTTCTTACTTATTGTGAACCCGTAGGCACTTTCCTGACGGTAATATTTGTCTAACTCTTTAATGTATTTGGCTTCAAGTTTCACATCTTTATCACCAGTTGAGTCCCAAAGCACTGCTGCATCAAAATCTTTCTTTTTGGAAAGTAGGACTGTTACTCCTCCGAAGCTGTGCCCGGCAACAAAAATCTTCTTTACACCTTTTTTCCTAAAATACTCAACAACTGTGTCTAAATCCTGTCCGTGCAGAGATAATGTGCAATCTTCAAGTTTTCGTGCATCCTTTTTCCAGTTATATAAATCAAACCTGAAGCTTGAAAAGCCCTTCTTCTCAAAAAATCTTGCCCCGTTAAAGAATATATGCTCATCTTTATATCCTGTAAATCCGTGAACAAATACTAACAGCGGGCTTTTTAACGGACCCCTAAATGTTCCGTAAATATACTGCTTATTTCCAAGAGGAATTTTTATTGCTTTTTCCATTGCATTTACCAGAGAAGTATACCAAATCAGGGCTAATTTAGAGTTGGCCTTTGAGTAAATTAGTGCCTTAGCCATATGGCAGGGTGAGGCTCTAACTGAAGTTTATTTACTTTATAGTTTCAGGGTCTACAAGACTGAGATTGATTGGCGGTTCGGAAAAACTACCTGTCTCGATTATACCTTGAAGCCAATCTATCATCTGTGATCCTGCCTTTACACTCGCTTCTTTTCTAGGTAGAAGTGGACTACTTACTCTCAACGCTAATTCTTGTGTTTTGCCGTGTATCGACCAGCGTCCAACTAAAGATTCTCCAATAGAAACATCGAAAGCAAAGGAGTCTCTTTTAATGTCGACAGCACTCTGCCTCAAGTTTCTTAGTCCATCTTCTACTAATT
>Ga0209515_10002409_pt1 | contig 28832 bp, 17 predicted proteins | sample Subgroupgradi54m_FD_187454 | JGI IMG/M metagenome (GOLD analysis project Ga0209515, IMG submission 187454) | Subsurface groundwater microbial communities from S. Glens Falls, New York, USA - GMW60B uncontaminated upgradient, 5.4 m (SPAdes)... ... | reverse complement strand
CAGCCAAGCGGCGCACGTCCGCTTCCCCGAACGCTTCCGCATTGTAGTTGAACCGCACGGACAACTCTTCCCCAGGCGCCACGATCACGTTGAACGCGTACGGCGTCTCCTCCTGCGCCTCCTCTAACCCTATCGCTATCCCATCCTCCGCCCACGCCCCCGCAGTCCCCTGCAACGGCAGGTTCTCGAACGCCAGAATATGGTCGAACAACGCCTCGCCCCAATTCCCCTGCGACTGGATCTCTGACAACGGGCTATAATGATATTCCTCTCCCGCGCGCGCCTCCGCGAACACCGCGTGCGCCACCGCACCAAAACGCGACCCGCACGCTACCTTCACACGCACCGGTACCGTGTTGATGAACAATCCCACCACATTCTCCACGCCCGCCAGCGTCCCCGGACGACCCGAAACCACCGCTCCGAACACAACGTCCTCCGCCCCCAACTCCCGCCCCAACAACACCGCCCACACGCTCTGGAACACCGCGTTCAGCGTCACACGAAGACCCTTCGCCGCACGACGCAGGCCCGCGCTCACCCCAGCGTCCACACTGAACGCATGCTCCGCCTTGCGGTACACCAACGACGTCCCCCCCACGCCCAGACGCCTCGAACGCTCGTAACCCAACAGGTACCCCCGCCAGTACGCCAGCGACGCGCTCGCGTCCTGCCGCCTCAGCCAACCCAGGTACGCACCGTAGGGCAACGCCGCCGCCGCAGGCACCTTGACACCATGAACATGCCACCGGTACTCCGACCACAACTCCTCCACCAAAAGCCCCACGCACCACCCGTCCATCACGATATGGTGGAAGCTCCACAGCAATCGGTACCGCTCAGACCCCACATGGAACAGCGACACACGCATCAGGCTCTCACCGTCCAGGCGGAAACCCCGCGCACGCTCCTCATTCCGGTAACGCGCTACATGCGCCATCCCTTCCGAGGGCGGCAGTGAAGAAACGTCCTCCTCATGCCAGAGCACCTCCCGCTCCCGCACTATCCCTTGCAACGGCCCAAACGGACCTTCCACGAACACCGCCCGAAGGCTCTCATGCCGACGCGACAACGCACCCACCGCCGCGCGCAACGCCTCAGACGACAACGCACCCCGGATCTCGAAACTGAACTGCTCCACATACGTCGACGGCGACGCTGACGCCGGCCCCGCCTCCAAGGACAACGCCCTCTCCCGCTGCGCCTGGTACCACATCCCCTGCTGCATCGGGCTTAACGGATACACCTCGCTCACCTCAAACGGCGGCGACGCCAGGGACGCCCATGCCGCCGCTTCCGCCGCGAACACCTCCCGCTCCGGCTCCGCACGCAACGCCGACGCACGCATACACGCGCTCTGACCCTTTAGGCTCGGGCTCTGGAACACCTCCCGCAATGGCAACGCATAACCCGCCGCGCCCGCACGGCTCACGATTTGCAACGCCTTCACCGAGTCCCCGCCCAACTCAAAAAAATCATCCTCCCGACCCACTTGCGCCTCACCCAATACCCCCGACCATATCTCCGCCAATAACCGCTCCTCTGCCGTCTCCGGAGCCGTGTAGGTCCGTGACGTCGACGGGCCCGTCGCAACCGGCAGCCGCGAACGCTCCACCTTCCCATGGGCCCCCAGCGGCAACCGCTCCAGCCACTGGATGCTCCACGGCTGCAGGTACGACGGCAACCACTGCCGCGCCTCTGCCCGCGCCGCCAGAACCACCCCTTCCGCTTCCGAGGCCAAACCCGGACCGCTCACATACGCGCACAACCGCTCGCTCCCCGCACCCTCTTGCACCGTCACCACCGCCGCCGAGACACCCGGCGCAGACTCCAACACCCGCTCTATCTCCCCCAGCTCCACCCGCACGCCGCGCACCTTCACCTGCGTGTCCAGCCGCCCGGCATAGCCTATCTCCCGCTCCGAGACCCAGCGCCCGCGGTCCCCGCTCTTGTACAGACGCCCCGAGAGCGCCCACGGCGCCCGCACGAAACGCCGCGCCGATTCCTTGGCATGCCCCAGGTAGCCGCGCGCGAGCCCCGTGCCCGACAGGCACAGCTCACCCGCCACGCCGTCCCCGCACAGGCCCTCGGACGGCCCGCACACGTACGCGGCCATGTTCCGACCCGGATGACCTAACGCCACCGCGCCCTCAAGCGAGACCGCCGCCACCTCCGCATGCAGGCTGTCGTCCGAGCATTCGCTCTGCCCATAGGCGTTCATCAGCTTGATCCCAAGCACCGCCTCATGCCGCCGCGCCAGCGAGACCGGCAGCGCCTCCCCCGTCAACACCACCTGCGAGAGACGCCCGCGCCCCGCCCCGCCCACATGCTCCAGCATGTCCCGGTAGAACGACGGCGTCCCTTCCCACGTCTCCACGCGGTCCTCCGCCAGCGCCGCCGCATGCGCCGCTCCGGTGCTCGAGGACGCATACAACACGCTCCTGCCGCCCAGAAGCAACGGTGTCCAATGCTGCCACAAAGACGCCACAAACGTGAACGCCAGGTTCTGGCTGACCACGGCCCCGGCCTTCAGACCCAGTTCCTCCGCTTTCATCCACGCGTGATTGGCTATCCCCCCATGCTCCAAAAGCACACCCTTGGGCAGGCCCGTGGAACCGGAGGTGTGGATCACGTACGCCAGGTCCCGGGCCCTCACGCAAGGCAGCGAGGCGCTCTCCGCCGTGGCTGCCAGCATCGACGGTGAAACGCAGGGTACCACAAAGGCGCCCAAGCCCGAGGCCGGGTTCTCGTTCTCGCCCTCGCTCCCGTCCAAACTCCCAATCAACAACCGCGCACCGCTCTCCCGCACCAGCGCCTGAAGCCGCGCGCGCGGATGGGTGATATCCAAGGGCACGCACACGCCCCCGGCTTTCCAAATCCCCAAAACCACCCCCACCCGCTCCACCGACACGTCCAGGCACACCGCCACGCGGCTCTCCAATACCACGCCCCGCGCTATAAGGCCGTACGCCACCGCAGTAGAGTACCTGTCCAACGCCCCGTAGCTCACCCGCGAGGCACCGCATACCAGCGCCACCGCGTCCCGATGCCGCTCTACCGACGCCAACCAGCCCTCCAGCACCGTGCCCGACGGCGATGACGGCGTCGACGGACCCGTCCCCCGCGCCAACAGTGACGCATGCTCCATGGCTCCAACCATCGACCACGCTCCCACCGCCGCATCCGGCGATGCGCACATCGACTCCAAAAGCATCTGGTAATGCCCCCCCAGACGCTCAAGGCGCGACGCGCTGAACAAGTCCTGCGCATAGGAGAACTCCAGATCCAACTCCGTGACCCCCTCCGACACCTCCAGGAACAGGTCGAACTTGGCCGAAGCCGCTGGAGCCGCCGCTGGGGAAAACCCAAGACCCGACGATGCCCGCACCGGCACCTCAACCGCGCTCTGCAACGAAAACATCACGTCGAACAGCGCCTGACGCCCCGCTTCGCGCTTCACCGCCAACCGCTCCACCAATGTCTCGAACGGGTAGTCCTGATGCTCCAGCCCTTCCAACACCTGGTTCTTGAGCCCCTCCAAAAACGCGGCCCCACCTTGCGCGGGCGTGCTCCGCGTGCGCAGCACCACCGTGTTCACGAACATCCCAACTACCCCGCCCAGCTCCGCGTGCCCGCGACCGGTCGTCGGCGTCCCGATCAGCACTTCCTCCTGTCCCGCATAGCGGCTCAAAAGCACATGGAACGCACCCAGAAGCACCATGTACAGCGTCGCCCCGCGCTCTGAGGCCAGGGAACGCAGGCGCGATGTCAATGGAGCCGGCAAGCGATGGGTATGCGACGCGCCCGTCGGGGACCGGTCCTTCCCCCGGGGGAAGTCCGTCGGCAAATCCAGCAGCGGCAACGCCCCGCTGAGTTGTCCCAGCCAGTACGCTTCTGCCTTCTGATGCGCCGCACGGCGTAACTGTCTCTGTTGCCAGAACGCGTAGTTCACATACCTCAATTCGAGATCGGCCAGGCCCCCCGTTAGATTGGCCAGGAAGGCGGAAACCAAAGGCGGAAACACATCGCGCAGATAAAGAGGGAATTCTTCGCCCAAGGATTCGCCATCGTAGTCCACCTGAACGGTTATGCCTCCGTCATCGAGGACGTGGAACCGGAGGACCTCGTTCCCTTTCTGGGGCTGGAAGGATGCATGCAGGATGGAGTGGGAGCAGACGATGTCCAAACAGGTCCGGACGGACCTCAGGCCAGCCCTGGACCTCTCCTCCATAAATGGTTGCAACGGATAGTTGAAATGGACCAAGGCGTTCTGCACCTGCGTTTGCACGGATCGGAGATGCTCCCGGACTGATCCGCCCGCGGCGATGGGGAAGACCGAAAAAACCGTCCGATTGAAAAACGGACCCTCCTCCGGGGTATCGGGAGGGGGGAAGGCTAAGGCGACTTTCGCCTCCATCACATAATCGGAAACCGCTTTGGCCAGCACCGCGAGCAGGAAGAGGAATATCCCTTCGTCGCGCGAACGGCAAACGCGCCGCAACCCCGCCACCACATCTGCGGAAAGATCCGTGGAAAGGCGGATTCGACCCGCACCGGGAAGGCCCGGCGGGAAATCGGGGTTCAGGGAAGCGACCTCGTCCAGCAAAGGGCGCCAATACGCCCTTCCCGTTGAGTACTTGGCATCGGATGCCGCGATGTTGAGGCGGTGGATTTCGATGGCCGTACGGTGCTGGCGGTCGGGAATGGAAATCATTTCAAGTAGTTTTCCACGATTTGGTTCTTCTCATTGAGAACCACCACCTTGGACTTGAAATCGGCCAGTTCGGATTGATCATATATCCCGAAGGAGATGATGATGATCCGATCCCCCACCTGGACCAGGCGGGCCGCGGCCCCATTGAGGCAAAGCGTTCCGGACCCGCGTTCACCCTTGATCACGTAGGTTTCGAAACGTTCGCCGTTGTTGATGTCGACGATCAGGACCTTCTCGTTCTCGAGGAGGTTCGATTCCTTCATCAGCATTTCGTCGATCGTGATGGAACCCGCATAGTTCAGGTTCGCATCGGTCACCACGCCCTTGTGGATTTTCGATTTGTGCATTATCCTCATCATATTCTCGCCCTCTCTCTTTCGATGTGTTATGGATGACGACGGTCGGTGCCGGGAATGGCGGAGGAATTTCCGCAGTGCCGGCAAATCAGCGGATATCGAATTCAAAGTCCCGGGCGAACCCGGAATGATCAGCCTGGCGCAAGCCGTGGGAAATATCCAGGGCTCCCAGGAGCGTGGAAGGCGCGGAGGCGCCTGCTTCCAGGACAGTCATGAAATGGCGAAGCAGAGCCGCCGCGGTGGCTTCCCGGAACAGGCTCTTGCGGTAGACGAGGATCAACTCCATGCCCCCATCCTTGAGCGTGGCCACCAGACACAGATCGAATTTGGCCTTGTCCATGTTATTGTCCGCGATGCGGATGCCCAGGTACGGAAGCCGGAGTTCCGGCAGGCCGCCGTTCTGGAAGATGAAGGCCACGTCGAAGATGGGGTTGCGATTCAACTCGCGTTTCGGCTTCACGCCTGCCACCACCAACTCGAAAGGGAGGTCCTGGTTGGATTGAGCCAGGCTCATGGCCTCTTTGACCTTACTCAGCAGCCCCGCGAACGATTCGTCCCGCTCCACACGGATCCGGAGGCCTATGCTGTTGACGAAGAAACCCATCAGGCCTTCCACCTCGATGCGGTTCCGGTTGGCTATGACCGTGCCGAGAATCAAATCGTCCTGATTCGAATGGCGATGGAGCACCGCATACAAGGCCGCCAGGCAGAGCATATACAGGCTGGCGCCGCTGCGGCCCGCAGCGGCGCTCAGTTCCGCTTCCCCAGGCAGAAAAGCCGAAACGAAGGCGCCGGATCCGGTGCGCTCGGCATCCCCTTCGCAATCGTTGGGGAGGGCCAGCTCCTGGAAGCCGTGCAGGCGATCCTTCCAGAAAGCCAATTGCCTCAGCCCCTCCGCACCTTTCCGCCACTCCCTCTGCCAGACCGCGTAGTCCGTATACTGGATCGCGAGGGAGGGAAGCGACGGGACGGCCCGCGCCAGGAAGGCCCGGTAGCATTCCGCCATCTCCTTGATGAATATTCCCATCGACCAACCGTCCACGACGATATGATGGAAGGAGAGGATCAGCCGGTTTTCCTCGGGGCCGCGCCGAATCAACCGCAACCTCAGCAGGGGACCGGAGCGCAGGTCGAACGCGATGGCCTGGTCCGCAGAAAGGATGTTCGCAGCCACCACCGCCTGAGCTTCGGGCGGCGCTCCGGACAGGTCAATCATCTCCAGGATATCGGGAAGTTCGGGTCCGATGGTTTGGGATAGATTCCCGTTATCCTCCCGGATCTTCATTCTCAGGATCTGGTGGCGGGAGAGGAGGGTTTGCACGCTTCTTTCTAGTATCACCGGATGCAACGCGCCCGTGAAATCGACCAGATATTGTTCGTTGTAAGTGGTCGACTCCAGCTGCATATTTTGCAGGAACCACAACCGTACCTGAGCGAACGAAAGCGGGTACTCGGCCAGCACGGTCCTGCCGATTCCATCCTGCTTTTTGGCCGACGGCGCTTCGCCCTTGAGGCGGAGGGAGAGAAGCTTCTGTTTGTCCGCGGACAGGGCGGGCCGTCTGGCCGGCGCCTTTTCCGGAGGGCTTTGGGATTCTGAAATCATGGCTTGGGAATCTCCGTCCTTCTTCAACGCAATTCCGAAATGCGCTTGACCTGTTCGTCGGTCATCTCTTCGATTTCGGAGAGGACCTGTTCTTCGATGAACTCCGCCAGACCGCTGACGGTCGATTTCTCGAAGAGGACGCTGAGCGGGATTTGCACGCTGAAGATCTTCCGCAGGCGCGAAACCAATTGCGTGCCGAGCAGGGAATGCCCGCCCAATTGGAAGAAGTTATCGTAGATGCCGATACCCTCTATCCCCAGAAAATCCTTCCAGATATCCGCGATGATCTTTTCGGGATCGGTTTCCGGCGCGGCATATTCGGTGGGCAGTTGGGGCCGCGGATGGAATACCCGCGGTTTGCCGGAATCGCCTTTATCGCGCTCCAACCCGACCCATTGGCGGATGCGCGCCCCCAGGTCGCCCGTAGACACCACGATTTGCCTGGGACCATTCGCGACCAACACTCGCTTGGTGATATCCCAGCCTTCTTCCGGCGTCAGGAAGAAATCGTTGGCGTTCCCGGACATGCCCGTCAAAACGTCGCCGGGGAATTTCCAAGTGTCCCAGTTCACGCAATACCAGGGTAGCCGACCCGATTTGTTCTTGGCCCGGCACAAGGCATCCATGTGCAGATTCACCGCCGCATAGGAGGCGAACCCAAGTCCGCCCAGGATGGAAGCAAGGGAGGAAAACAGCAATACGAAATCCGGTTCCTGATCGGCGATCAAGGCTTCCAGGCTGGCTATGCCCGCTACCTTGGAAGCGGAATGCGCCAGATAATTCGGTTCCGTCCAATCCTGGATAGGCGGGAAAGCGATGGGATCCACCAGGCCCGCCGCATGGATCACACCGTCGATGCGCCCGTAACGCTTGCGCGCTCCATCCCAAACGCGCCGCATGGAGACGGCATCGGCGCTATCGGCCGCCTGGTACTCCACCCGGCCCCGCAAGCCTTCCAGCTTGAGCAGATCCCGGATGCGCGCGATCACGGGCACTGATTCGCCCCCTCGTGATAGAATGGATTCCCAGGCGGTCCGCGGAGGCAGCTCGGTCCTTCCCGTAAGGATGACGTTGGCCCCGTATTCCCGGGCGAGCATTGCCGCCAGGTGCTTCCCGATTTTCCCCAGGCCTCCCGTGATGAAATAAGTTCCGCCTTCCTTGAGCAACCCGTCCGCGCCGGCCAACCGGATCGGCACATAACGGGGAGTCCAGCGATGGCGTCCCCGCATGGCGATGCGGGTTTCCCCCCCGTCTTCCAGCGCCGATTGGACGAGGGCGGCGGAGAAGAAATCCTGCTTCAAGGCATCGTGCATGGCGCCGGCATCCACTTCCAGACTCTTCATCCTGACCTGCGGATACTCCTGGGGTATGACCAGGCAAGGACCCAGGATGGACGCGTTTTCCGGAATCAGGGCTTCGTCGCCCAGCACATCATAGACGGCTTCCACCGCCACCAGCATTCGCAGGGATTGCCCGGGATAGCGGCTTTGATGGGTCCGGACCAGATGGATGAGAATGCGGAACATGGCGAAACCGGAACCTACCCCACTCCCTTCAGCGCCCGGATCGTCAGCCAGTCCCCAAAGGAAAAGGATTTGCTCGGGAACGATGCCCTGTTGCGACAACGTCTTGAAGAACTCCGCGCAATTCTCTTCGGACTCCGGATTCAGGGCCCAATCTCCGTCGGGGAAGGCTTTCAGGCATTCGCCGGGGAATACGGAGATCACCTGGAACCCCATGCGCGCGGCATGCTCGGCCGTCCGCGCACCCAGGCTGGATGCGTTGCGGAACAGGATGCAGCAACCCTTGGCCGCTTGTTCCGGTTCCCGTGAGAGATGGAAGGCTTGCTCCCGGTCCCAGGAAACCTGGTGAAACCATTGATCGAAAGCCAAGCGCGATGCAGCGGTCTGACACGCCAATCCCGGCCTACCGAACCCGCCGTTCTGATACCAGAAATATTCCCGCTGGAAAGGATAGGTCGGAAGTTCGATCCGCTTGCGGCGGAACGGCCTGTGCAAGGCGGCCCAATCCAACGCCGCCCCTTGCAGCCATAACTCTCCCGCCAAAAGCCATAGGGCTTCCATACCCGCACTCCCATCGCGGGTTGCATGGATGGATGCGCGCAAAAGCAGAGTGCGCCCTTCCGGCGTCGAAACGGATCGGGCGGGAGCGGATCCCGGTTCGCCGACGCAGATCGTGAGGGTGTCAGCGGAAGTCCCCGACGGGGCGGATTCCGCCTGCCAGGAGTCATCCCGGCCGGTACGGCCCGAAGCGCCCGCGACCTCGCCCAAAGCCTGTGCCAGGGAAATCCTTCCCGCCAGGCATGCGGACAAGCTATCCGGAAAAATGAATGAGGCTGCCGAGTCCCACGCCACGCCCCAATCCTTCAGCAGTCGCGCAAAGGCATGAAACCAGAGGAAAGCCTCCGCATCCGCGGCCGCGAAACCATCCATCCGCGGGACTTCCGCAAGGTTTTCGCGTAAGCGGGCTGCGTCAAAACCGGCCAGCCCGTCCACGGTGGACAACCCTTGGTCCACATGGGATCGGAAGGCCGGTTCCTGGGCATAGATATCCTGGAATATTCCCTTGAGCCCCGCGTCCAGGCGTCCGAACCAAAGCGCCAAACGCGGCGCCTGCAAGGCGACGTGCCCGTCCCTCTTATGCCCGGGAGCGGACTCCCGCGGTTTTCCGTCGCCCGCGGCCAGGATGAACCGGCGGAAAGGGAATTGTCCACGACCCACCTGCAATGTGAAGGCTGTATCGGCCAGATTGGCTTCGGGATGATTTTCCAGGAAGCCGGCGATATTGGCGGTGGCGGCTTCCAGTGCCGCCGGATTCTTGGCGGAAAGGATCAGCAATTCCCACGGCCGCGGCGGCTCCGGTGCGCGATCGGGTCCGGCGCCCGGTTCTTCTAGGACCAGATGCACATTGGTTCCCCCCATCCCGAACGAGTTCACTCCCGCCCGGCGCGTTCCGCAATCCGTCCGCCAAGGCGACAAGCGGGTATTCATGTAAAAGGGCGAGTTCGTGAAATCGATGCGGGGACCGGATTTTTCGAAGTGGAGGCTGGGCGGGATTTTCCCGTACTTGAGCGCCAACGCGGTCTTGATGACGCCGGTGACCCCCGATGCGGTGTCCAGATGGCCTACGTTCGTTTTCACCGATCCCATCGCGCAATAACCGCTGCGGGCCTGTGGCTTGGGGAAGGCCCTGCTCATGGCCGAAAACTCGATGCTGTCCCCCAGGGAGGTTCCCGTACCGTGGGATTCCAGGTAACCGATGGATTCCGGATCCACGGCCGCTTCCGCCATGGCCTGGCGGATGACCGCCGCCTGGGCCGTAAGGCTGGGCGCGGAGTAGCCCGCCTTCAGGGCGCCGTCGTTGTTCATCGCCGCGCCGCGGATGATCGCATGGACATTGTCCCCGTCCAGCCTAGCCTGGGTCAGGGATTTCAAGGCCACCACGCCTACGCCGCTTCCCAGGATCATGCCGGTGGCTTTTCCGTCGAAAGCCCGCAAGTGCCCATCCGCCGAAAACATGCCGTCTTTCTGGTACAGGTAGCCGGATTTCCGGGGTAACTGGACGGATACCCCCCCGGCGATCGCCATCCCGCATTGCCCTTGCCGGATGGATTCGCAGGCCATAAAGATGCCCACTGCGGAGGACGAGCAATACGTCTGGACGGCTACGCTCGGCCCTTTGAGGTTCAATTTGTAGGAAGTTAGGGTCGGAAGCGAATCTTTGTCGTTGCCCAATACCGTCTGGAACCCGTCCAGTTCCGGATCGGCGAGCAAATCGAGCATATAAGTAGGCAGATTGGTGCTGGCGAACACGCCCACGTTGCCAGGATACCTTTCCGGATCGTATCCCGCGTTCTCCAGGCATTGCCAAGAGGTTTCCAGGAAGAGGCGATGCTGCGGGCTGAGGAGTTCCGCCTCCCGCGGGGAGAGGCCGAAAAAGCGCGCGTCGAAAAGCTCCACGCCGTCCAGGATGGGCTTGGCTTTGACGTATTCCGGCCGGGAGAGCAAAGCCGGGTCGACGCCATCATCCAACAATTCCTGATCCGTGAAGTAGGTGATGGATTCCACCCCTTCGCACAAGTTGCGCCAGAATGCTTCCGTGTCCGCGGCCCCGGGAAAGCGACCGGCCATGCCGATGATCGCGATATCCCCTCGCTCCGGACCGGACGATTCCTGAGGGACTGAAGGCACTGCCGGTTCCGGCCGCCGGCCCGTCGCGGCCGACCCGCGCAAGTGCGCGGAGAGCGACCCCACGGTGGGGAATTCGTACAGGGCAACTTCCGGCAGGCTGGTCCCGAATTCCCGGTTGGTCTCGGTGATGATGCGGATCCCGATGATGGAGTTGCCGCCTAATTCGAAGAAGTTATCGTGCAGGCCCACGCGATCGATGCGGATGCAAGCCTGCCAGATCGCGGCTACTCGGCTTTCCAAGTCCTGAGTGGCCGGCACGAAAACCGTTCCCAGCTCCGGACGGCCATACCCGCCCCCGTCCCGGGACTCCACTGCGGTGGCAGAAGGCATTCCGGATGCGATCAAGCTTACAGTCAGGCCTTTCAGCTTCTCCATCAAGATCGGAAGGGGTTGCGGGCTCACCACTATCTGTGGTCCCGGATCCGCATCCAGCAATCGCCCCAGTGCGTCCATTCCCTCGGCGAAGGTGATGCCGTTCAGTTTGCGGTTTTCGCGGAAAAAATCCCTCAAGTCCGGGCCCAGGCCCTGCAAGCCTTCTTCCCACCCGTTCCATTGCCATTCTCCCCAATTGATGGACATTGCCCTGATTCCCTGGCGGCCGTTTTTCCAGGCAGCGTAAGAATCCATGAAGGCATTGCCCGCGCTATAATCGATTTGCCCGAACATGCCCGTGATGGCGGTGATGGAGGAGAATAAAACCATGAAGCGGAGCGGCTCTGCCCGCAGGACCTCACCCAGGACCACGGTACCCTGCACCTTGGCCCGCAGCACCTGCGCGGCCCCGTCGCGGCTTTTGGAGTGGATGAGTCCGGAACCGGGAACCCCGGCGGCATGGAAAACTCCGTCCAGGGATCCGAATCTGGCCTTGGCCTGGCGGATCGCCGCCGCCATCTGATCCCTATCGCCCACGTCGGCCGCCACGGCCATCACTTCCGCACCCGCTTTTTCCAAGGCCATAAGTTTGACTATCCGCCGGCTTACGGGATCGTCTTCGCCATGCGCAGTGAGCCATGCGTCCCATCCGCCCCGTTCCGGCAATGCCTGCCTGCCCAGGAGAATGAGTTTGGCTCCCTGGCTTGCGCCAAGGAATTCGGCCAAGGCCAAGCCCAGGCCTCCCAAACCGCCCGTGATGAGGTATACGCCCCCGCGTCGCAAAAGCGAAGGTGCCTCGGGACGGGAAGGTAACACGCAAGGGATGAAATCCTGCACCCATCTCTTCCCGGATCGAAATGCCACGAATAAGTCTCCGTCCCCGCTTTGCAGCTCACGGAAGATCTCCCGCGCCTTAAGGGAAGAATCGTCCGCGGATTCCGTTGCGGATGGAAAATCCAGGGAGCGGCATGCCAGACCGGCGAACTCTTTCGGGACCACGCGGCAAAACCCCGCCACCAACGCCTGATCGGGATGGAAGGCGGGACCGTTTACGGCGAACGCGCCTTGGGTGACCAAGGTCAGCCGGCGGCCCGCACCTTGTGCTTTCCCTAGTTCCTGGACCAGCAGCAGGGGCGCGAAGAACGCGCTCTCCTGGGACGTGACCAGCGCCGCTCCGTCGGTTTCGGCGAACGCATTGGACCGCAGGGAGGCCAGGTAAACCACCTGTTCCGGCATGCCCCGCTCCGAGCGGGACAACTCCAGGAACAGCCTGCGGAAATCCTCCCTGCTTTCCGGGTTAACGGAGAAGTTACCCCCGTCCCTCCCGGCGAAGGAATTTCCCCGTTCCACCATGATTACCCCGCTGCCGGCCGCCGCGAGCAGATCCGCCAGGGCCCGGCCGACACCCTGCTCGTCCAGGAAAAGCAGCCAGGGAGCCCGGGAGGCTTCCGATTGCGGCGTGATCCGCTCCTTGCGATCCAGCGCCCGCCAATCGGGACGGTAGAACCAATCGTCCATGTCCGGGCGTCTGGGTACGTTGAAATCCGACATCATGGCGGGAACGTCGCGCCTTTCCCCGCCAGTATACCCTCGTGGCATCGTATTCCCTTCCGCGGCCGGAAGGCCCGCGGCGGAACCGATGGAGAGACGCGGCGCGGCGCGGCGGAATTTCTGGCGGAGAAAAGGGTACCCGGGAAGATCCAGCAACTGCCTGGGCCCGCCCCTGTGGTATCCGCTCCAATCCGGAACGCAACCGGAAAGCCAGAGCTTGCCCAGGGTCGTGGCGATGAATTCGGCGTCGGGAATCCGGGTGTATTGGTTGGGCAAGGAAGACAGGATTAGCGGCGGACTTTTCTGATCGGCGGGGAGGTTCTGGAAAACGATACTGGTGAGGGTTTGCCCCGGACCAATCTCCAGGAATACCCGTCCCGCATCACCCTGCAGTGTCGCAATGCCTTCGCGGAAACGGACCTGTCCGCAGGAATGTTCTATCCAGTATCCCGGATCGGCCGCCTCCGAATCCTTGAGCCAGGCTCCGGTGAGATTTGAGAGGATGGGGATACGGGGCGCGCCGCACGCGATGCCCGCGAAGAGTTTCCCCATTTCCCCGGCCATGGGTCTGAGCAGCTCGCAGTGGAACGGATGGGTGGCCTGCAAACGCTTGCACATCGCCTCGGCCTTCTGGAGCTTCCCGGTCAATTCTTCGATGGCTTTTTCCGTTCCCGAAACCACCGTTAAGGTGGGGCCGTTGTCCAGGCTCACCCAACACTCAGCGGGAAGAAGTTGGAGCAGCTCCAAGCGGGGAAGGGAAACCGCGAGCATGGCTCCCCCTTCAAGGCCCTGGATCAGCTCCGCCCTTTTCAGCACCAGGAACAGCGCGTCCTTTAGGGAGAAAACCCCCGCGATGCAAGCGGCGACGTATTCGCCCAGGCTATAGCCGATCAGGGAATCGGGCACGATGCCCCAGCGCATCCATTGGCGGGCCAGGGCATAGCCTACCATGAACAAGGAGGGATGGGCGATATCGGTACGGCGGATCAGGGATTTTGCCTCGCCCTGATCCTGCCCGCCGGAAATGGGAAGGGCGCTTGAAGGCAATTTTTTCCCGCCTTCGGAACCGCCAGCCTCCATCCCGCGCAGGGAAGGAAACATGGCCGTGATGAAATCGATCCCGGTCATGCCCGCCAGGATGGCGAGGCATTCGTCGATATCGGCCTTGAAAGCGGCCTCCTGGCGGTACAGACCCACGGCCATATCGAGGTATTGATCACCTAGCCCGGATAACATGAAGGTTACCGGCCGACTTTCCAATCCCTGGCTGTCCTTTCCTACCCTGGATGGGTGCATGGTCCGTAAAGCCTTCACCGCATCGGCGGCGCCGTCGCAAACCAACATCTTCCTATGCTTGAGCCGATCACGGCCGGCTTGGAGGGTATAGGCCACATCCGCCATATCGCAAACGGGATGTTTGTCCAGGAAGTCCGCGAGGTCCCGTCCCGCCTGCTCCACGGCCGTTTCGGTGCGGGCTGAGAAAACCAGCAATTGCCGACTGCGGGGGGAGGGCGATGCGGAGAGTTGCGGAGCGGGGGCCAGGATCACGTGGGCATTGGTGCCTGTGAACCCGAACGAGCTGATGCCGGCCAGGAAACCCGGATCCCTGACGGCGAGCGGCTCGGGAGCCAGGGGAATGCGCATGAAAGATCCGGCAAGATCGAGATGAGGGTTCAGTTCCCGGAAATTGGTATGCGGGGCCACCGTTCCTTCCCGTAGGCAAAGGACGGCCTTTATGAAACCGGCGATGCCCGCCGCCGATTCCAAATGACCGAGGTTGGTCTTGACCGATCCTATCCAACGGACGCCCGCCGGTGCCGGTACTCCTCCATAGACACGGCCCAAAGCCTGGATTTCGATAGCGTCCCCGAGCGGCGTTCCCGAGCCGTGGGTTTCAATCAATCCCACTTCGGAGGGAGAGGCCGAGGCGGCTTCCAAAGCCGAGCGCACCACTTCCACCTGCGCCGCGGGATTGGGTGCGGTCAGGCTGCCGCTCCTGCCATCCTGGTTGACGGCCGATCCGCGCACGACCGCAAGGATGCGATCCCCCGCCGCCACCGCGTCCTCAAGCCTTTTCAGGATCACCACGCCGCATCCTTCTCCCCGCACGTAGCCATCGGCGCGGGTGTCGAAGGTTTTGCATTGCCCGTCCGCGGCGAGAAAGCGCGTGCGGCAGCTGGCGATGGTCCCTTCCGGCGCCAGAATTAGGTTCACGCCGCCTGCCAGGGCCATATCGCTTTCCCCGGAAAGCAAGCTCCGGCCCGCCAAATGGATGGCCACCAGCGATGAGGAACAGGCCGTGTCCACGACCAGGCTGGGACCGCGCAAATCAAAAAAGTAGGAGAGGCGGCCGGCCGAGGCACTGGCCGATGTACCGGTGGCGGAGTGCGCGTCCAATGGACCCATCCCTGCCGACAAAGTCTGGAAATCGCGGTTCATCTGGCCGATGAATACGCTGGTCCGGCTTCCTTTGACGTTCGTCAGGGTCTGTCCCGCGTTGGCAAGGGCGTCGTGACTCACTTCCATCAGGATCCGCTGCTGGGGATCCATGCTCTCAGCTTCCCCCGGCGAAATCCCAAAGAAGGCGGCGTCGAAATCATCCACTTCGTCCAGGAAGGACCCGTGGCGGGAATACATTTTCCCTGGGCTGTCCGGATCGGCATCGAAAAAAAGATCCATGTCCCATCTATCCCCGGGCACTTCGCTCACTCCCGAGGCGCCGTTCCGCAAGAGTTCCCAGAAAGCCTCCGGCGTGCGGACTCCGCCGGGGAACCGGCAACCAATGCCGATGACGGCGAGGCTTCCGTTCCCGATTGCGCCGTTCCTTTCCGGGGATCCGCGCTTGACGGCCTCGGGAAGCCGGGACGGCACCAGGACGTCCCGCAGCAAACGGGAGAATTGCCGGATGGTGGGCGCTTCGAAGACCGCGGAAACCGGCAGTCCGGCTCCCGTGGCCTTTTCGATGCGGCCGAGGAACGTCATGACGGTCACCGAACTACCGCCCGATCCGAAAAAGCTGTCCTCGGCCCCGATGTCCTCTTTGTCCAGCACGGTTTTCCATATCCCCAGCACCAAGGCCTCGGTTTCGCCTATGGGTCCCGAGAAGGCGGCGCGCTGGTGTTTCGCGAGCAAGGCGCGCATCTCCAACAAACCCGCATCGAGCTTTCCGGAGAGAATCCTATCCCTGAGCATGAAGCGTTGCTTTTTCCCGCTGGTGGTCATGGGTATGCGGGACACGACAGCGAACGATTCCACCGGGAATCCCATCCGGCGCACCAGCCCAACCTGGATCCTGGCGATCTCGCCAATCAATTCGGAGGGCTTTTTCCGGGACTCCAAGAACACGCAAATGCGTTCCTCGCCGGCGCGATCCTCATTGTACCCGCAAGCCACCGCGTCCCGGATTCCCGCAGGTTTCAGATCCATGATGTCCTGCTCGATGTCATGGGAATAGAAATTCTGGCCATTGATGAAGATGACGTCCTTCTCGCGGCCGGTGATGTATAGATGGCCGTCCCGCAGGAAACCCAGATCGCCCGTATTCAGCCATCCGTCCAGGAAGAGTCCGGCATTGGCCTCGTTATCCCCGTAATATCCGGCGGAAACATTCGGCCCCTGGAGCAGGATGCGGCCCACGCGGAAATCGGGCAGGGTGGATCCGGCCTCGTCCACCACCTTCAAGGCGATGCCGGGGAAAGGCCGCCCCAGGTTGACGAATTCAATGGGATCCAAATCGGAAGGCTCAATCCTTGCCTGGGACAGGAATATCTTCCTGTCCGCGCTGAATGCATCGCACAACACCTCAGGGCCGGCGTTCGGCTGTAGCATTGCCGTGGCGTTAACTGAGGCTTCGGCCAAGCCGTAGGCCGGGACCATCACTTGCGGCCCGAGCCCCACGCAGGCGAAATGCCGCAAGAACTTCCTGGTGATATCCGCAGAAATCGGTTCGGCTCCGTTCATGATCATACGTACCGAAGACAAATCGCAACCGTCCCGATCGGCATTACGCAGCAGATGGGTGATTGCGAAGTTGGGGCATCCGGTGATAGTCACCCGATGGGATCCGATTTTGGAAAGGAACAGGTTCGGATTGCGGATGAAATCGAAGCTGGGCATCAGATATTGATCCATACCCACCGCTACGTTCACGATATGGAACAGGATGAGGCCCATGTCATGGGTCAAAGGCAGCCAGTTGAGGGAAACGTCCTCGGGAACCAGATCCGCGCCAGTGCCGATTTGCGCGACGTTGGACAGGATATTGCGGTGGGTGAGCATGACGCCCTTGGGCGCCCCGGTACTGCCGGAGGAAAACATTAACAGGGCCAGCTCTCCCGGATCCGCGTCGTGCCAAGGTTCCCCGCCCGGCTCGGCGGCCAACGACGCGAAAACCACCGCCTGGAAATAAGGGTTATCCGCGCCGGAATCCTGCTCCGCCGCGGCCGCAAGCTCCCCCTCCGCGATCACCAGATGCCTGCCCAGGCCGGGCCGGATCCGGCCCAGCTTCCGGTAGGCTTCATCCCCTGCGTGCAGGAACAACGGGACGTTCAACGGTACGGGAACCAGACCGCCAAGCATGCAGGCCCAGAACAAAGGAACAAACTCCTCGTTCCGGCTCAGTTGGAAAACCACCTGATCCCCCGCCCGCAGGCCGCGTTTCCGCAGCCCGGCCAGAAGCAGTTCTGCTTGGGCGCGGATCTCCGCATAAGTCAGGAAGGTTTCCGCGCCCTGCCCATCGATAAAACCGATGCCGTGGCCGGGATGCCCCTCCGCCGCCAATTGCAGAACTTGGGCCAGGTTCTTGCCGGCCAGGGCCGGACAGGCAAGATCGTTCTCATGTTGGGAATTCATATGGGTATCCTGTTTGATTTCGGAAGGGGCGAGCGGGAGCGAGTCTCCGGCCCTTCCCGGGCGCGATCAGGCTTCCGCTGAGACCTTCATATAGGAAGGGTTGGAAGGGACGATCTTCAAGTCGTTCTCAAGTAGAACCGTCTTGCCCCGGGAATCGCCCGTCTCGCGGAAGCCGGCGAATTTATAGGTAACATACATGGTACGGTTGACTTCGTTGGGGACGAATTCGGCAAACAGCCTCACCCCGGCTTGATGTGCAAGGCGGATGATGTGTCCCATCAGAACGGAACCCACTCCCCTGTTCATGACCCGGCATGACATCAGCAAAAGCTTGAGACTCCATTCCGTCTCCGCGCATTCCACCAGCGCCAAGCCGATTTTCCCGTAGGACCCGAACCGATCCGAAAGGGAAGTGATGAACAGCTTGTGGGCCGCGGACTTCCGGAAAGCGTCAAGTTCTTCGTAGGAATAGGAATAGCCGGTGGAATTCAATTGATGCGTCCTCACGGTCAATTCCTCCGCGCGCTTCAAATCCTCCTCCCGGGCCGTCGCGATCGAGAATTCCATGTCCAAGGTGGTCAGAAACTCCTCCTCCGGACCGGTGAACTCCGTCTGCAGGCGGTTCCTCCGCTCATCGTCCAAGTACATCTGGCGCCGCAAGGCGGAATCCTCGGTGATAAAGCGCGGCCGGAACTCCGGACGGTCCGGAATCCCCTCCAGTTCAAGGGCGTCCACGCAGAGCACGGACGGGAAATGGAACCCGACTTCCATGCGCTCGAACTCCTGATCGTCCACGAAGGCGAAGCTCTTGGGGTTCAGGTTCAGGCTTTCCGAGATCCGGCGGATGGAATCGGCCTTTGAGCCCCAGTGGATCTGCGGATATAGGAAGTACTCCGCCAAGCCGAAATGCTTGAGTTTTTCCATGGCCATGTTATGGTCGTTGCGGCTGGCTATGGATTGCAGGATTCCGCGCGCATCCAGTTCTCTGATGATCTCCCGGACCCCGGGGCGCACTTCCGGTTCATCCCCTTCGGCCAGGGTTCCCCGCCAAAGCGTATTGTCGAGATCCCAGACCAGGCATTTCACGGTACCCGCGGTCGCGGGGCCTCCGGAATCCCTCGCCTCGGCGGGCGCTTGCTCGGTATGCTGCATCGTTCGGCTCCGATCGGTTTGCGTGTCAGAATTCGGTCTTCATCCCATCGATCTTAGATCCGGCGAATACGGCGGAATCCCTTTCCGCGCCCGCCAGGAAGGCGTTGGTGAGATCCGCTTCGGAGAAATCGGCTTCGGCGAGTTTGGCGAACCGGAAATCGGCGTCTTCCAGGCAGGAGCCTTTGAAATTGGCTCCTGCAAGCGCTCCATAGAGCAAGCGCGCCTCTTTCATATTGGCGCCGGAAAAATCAGCTTGCTCCAACTCAAAGGAATGGGAGAACCATTGCGAAAGATCCGCGTCACGGAACACGGCCCGGTTAAGTTTAACCTTGCGATCTCCGGGCGAGCACTGGTTGAGGCGGTGCATGTTAGCCTTGGTAAAATCGCATCCCTGCATGCTCACGTCCTCCAGGCTGCTTCCCTCGAAATTGGAACCCGTGAAATCGCATGCGTCGAAGACGGCGCCGGCGATCATCATGCCCGACAGGTCGCAGTCCCTGATTTCCGCGCGCGAGAAATCCGTACCTTTGAAATCGCAGTCCCGGAGATTTGCTCCGGCCAGGCACGCCTGACGCCCTTCCGATCCCGACGAGTCCAGCCAGGCCTTGTGTTCGGCCGCCAGCGAAACCAATTCTTCCTGAGTCAGTTTTTTCTTTTCCATTTTTCCTCCTTGGATGTTAAAGCCAGTTGTTCCAAACTCCGTGTAATCGTATGCCCCAATTCCGCACCGCGCTCGGTCAAGAACATGTGCCCGCCTTCAAGCAGCGTGACAGTCACGTCGTTCCCAGACTTTTTCCATTCTTCCAGGGAATCCGGAGGGATATCCTCGTCCGCCGTCCCTCCGAAAATCTTCAGGGGCGTCCGCAATAACGGCCAATTCCGGTGCGAAAAGGAATGGAAGACCCGGGAATCGGCGCGGTAGACGGGGATGAACATCCTCAGCAATTCCAGATCGGTCTGGAGTTCCTTGGCCACGCCGCCGGTTTCCATGATATCGGACAGGATTTCCTCATCCGTCATTTGGTGCCAGCCCTTCTTCTGCTGGACCTTGGCCATCAATTGTGGAGGAACCGTCGCCGCGATCACACCGAACTCCGGTGCAGGCAGGTTGTGGGACTGGAGATAGCACATCAAATCGTAGGCCATCAGGCCGCCCAGACTGTAGCCCATCAAGACGTAAGGGGGTTGCAGGTAGGGCAACAAGCCTTCGACGTAATTGGCGAAAAGCCGATCATAATCATCGAGCAACGGGGCGAAATTCATCCCGTGACCGGGAGGTTCCACTCCGTAAAGCGCCACGTCCATGGTAAGATGCGGCTTTAAATAATGGCAGGAAGCGGCGTTCCCGCCCGCATAGGGGAGATAGATCAACCTCGACGGCCATCCGTCCTTCAACTTTTTCACTGCGATCGACATGGATTATCCTCCGGTCCAGCCCTGTGCGGGCCGGCCATTCAACCTTTTTTGATATGCACCAATCTCGCCATGGCATCAACGGATCGGAAATTGTCGAAATCGAGATCTTCGTTCGCGAGCTTCAGGCCGAATTCCTTTTCCACGTACATGACCAGCTTCATCGCGAACATGGAGTTGACGAATCCCGCAGCGAAAATATCCTCGTCATCGCGCAATTCAGGATTCCGGAAATGGGACATCAGGTATCCTTTTATGCTCGTCTTTGTCTCTTCCATAACCTTCCCTTCATGCTCCTATGCGGTATTCAAAAAAACCTTTTCCGGACTTGACCCCATGCAATCCGGCATCCACCATCTTCTTCAGCAACGGGCTGGGGCGGAACTTGGGATCCCCATAGCTCTCCGCCAGGACCTCAAGGGATTGCAGGATAGTGTCCAGGCCAATCAGATCCGCCGTCTCCAGCGGGCCCATCTTGTGTCCGAAGCACCGCCTGAAAATCCCGTCCACGTCTTCAGGGCTCGCCACTCCGTCCTGGACCGTGAACACGGCTTCGTTGACGGTCAGCATCAGGATCCGGTTGGAAACGAACCCCGGATAATCGTTGACCAGGATGCATTCCTTTCCAATTTTCGCCAAGAAGGCGCGCGTGCCGGCGATGGTGGCTTCGGACGTATGATAACCGCGGATGGCTTCCACAACGGGCTTCAAAGGGACAGGGTTCATGAAGTGGACGCCTATCACCCGATCCGGCCTTTGCGTGGCCGCCCCGATCCGGGTTATGGAAAGGCAGGACGTATTGGCGGCGAAAACGCAGTCGCGATGGCACACGACGTCCAAGTCGTGGTAGATGCCGCGCTTGATCTTGAAATCTTCCGTCACGTTCTCGACAACGTAGTCCACCTCGGCGAAACCGGCGTAGCCGATTTGGAATTGGATCCGGGCGAGAACCGCGTCGGCGGGTTCGCCGGTCTTTCCAGTCCGGAAAAAGTTCTGCATCCGCAGCCCTTCCAGGATTTTCTCCCGGGCCTTCCCCAGGCTTCCCTGATCCTTGTCCACCAGGCGCACGCGCATTCCGTGCTGCGCCAAGGTCTGCGCGACCCCAATCCCCATCACTCCGGCGCCGACAACGCCGATGTTACCGTATTCCATCCGATACCTCCGATTTTGATGCGGTTGCGGCGCCGCCGTCGAGGCGGATTCGCCGTTATCAGCCGGCCTTGGCGGCCTGGGGCTGTAGTGACTCTTCCACTTTCGCGCAAATGGAATTGATGCTGGTGAAGCTCCGCAAAGCGTTATCCCCGAATTTCACCTTGAACACCTTTTCCAGGGCCGCGAGGATATCCAGTGCCATCAGGGAATTCACCTCCATGGTCTTGAATTCCGTGGCATCATCGAGTTCCGCGGGGGAAAGCTCGAGAGTCTCCAAAACGATGCGACGCACGGTTTGATTGATTTCATTCTGCATAATGTTTCCTTTTTGTTGGGTTGAACCGGGAAGGAACGGAGCCGACACCTATCCTCAGCGCATCGGACGGATTTTCCTCAGCACCAGGCTGGAACAGCATCCAGCCGCGGAGAAATTATTGATCAGGATCAAAGCGCCGACGGGGACGGCATCATCGGCGATGGCCACGGCGATGGCCATGGACCCGGTCAGGGAATTCAGGAACCCGAACCTGCGATACAACCGGTGCGTCCGCACGGAAGCGGCCAGAGGCAGATGTTCGAAGCGTTCGGATTCGCGACCAGGGAAGACATCCGTGATGCGGTGCGGGTGGAACTGACCGCGCGCCTCCAGCCGCTCCAGGTTTTCGGCGTAGCCCTCGCGCAAAACAGGCGAAAAGACTCCGGAAAACCCCACCACCTCAGCCAGCTCGCGACCACTTTCACCGTCGGACTCCAGGGAGAATAGCACAGCGCCCTCCCCGAGGATGGGAAGCTTGCCCCCATTCGCCCCTGAGATTTTCGCCGCCGCTCCGGAATAGATGTCGCTCAGTTCTTCCGCGCCGCCGCAAATGGACCGAACGGCGGCACCGGAAACGATATGTCCGGCCCCCATCCCCACAGCGTCCAGGGAAGAGGTTTCCCCGTTCGAGAGGGTGATGCAGCCACCGCGAATGGCCTTCCGGATGGCGCCGTAGCTCGCGGCCGCGCAATAGACGGTATTGGGGAACAATGCCGGGCTGACGTATTCGTGGTCCTTTACCACTTCCATCTCGAAATCGAAGATGCTTTTCATCGGGCCTAGGGTCCCGACGATGATTTCCGTCCGCGCTTCCGAGGCGCTTGTCTTGGCCGCGTCGGAAATGTACCCTGCGTCCGCGAAAAGCAGATCCAGCGAAGTCATCAGTTCAAGGGTCAGCCGATCAAAGCTACGCAAACCTTTCTGGCCCAGAACGTCTTGGTACTTGAATTCGGATATGGCTGCCACCATGCCCCCTCCGGCGGGACCGGCCGGTGCCGCCATTTCCCGGACCCCGCGCTTTCGCTCCGACAGGCCCTGCCGGAATGCCGCGTTACCGATGCCATGGCAGGAAACCACGCCCATCCCCGTGATGAAGGTCCGCTTGGGGATCATGCCAGTACCAGGCGGGGATGGCGGAAGACGACCACTGCGTTGTTTCCGCCGAATGCGGAAGAAGACTTCAGCGCGTATCCGATTTCGGCTGGGCGCCCCCGGTTGGGAACGCAATCCACATTGCAACGCTCATCGGCGGTCTGGAAATTCAAAGTGGGAGTGATGAATCCCTCCCGCATCATGAGCAAGGTGGCGGCACACTCTATCGCGCTCGCCGCTCCCATAGAATGTCCGATGGCGGATTTAACCGAGGATACGGGTATCCCATCCAGGTAAGCCCCGAACACGCTCCGCAAGGCGGTCGATTCGGTGGAGTCATTGGCTTCCGTCCCTGTCCCATGCACGGAGATGTAGGCCACCTTTTCCCGTTCCATGGCGGAATCGGTCAGAGCCGCTTCGATGGCGGCTTGGATCCCCTCCGCCGAAGGTTGGGTGATATGCCAAGCATCGCAGCTCTGGCCGAAGCCGATCATTTCCGCGTACGGAACAGCGTTCCGCTCCAACGCGCTCTCGAGGGTTTCCAGATACAGGTTGGCGGCGCCTTCGCCCGGCACCATTCCTCCGCGATCCTTGCTGAACGGGCGGGGCACGTCCGGGGCGATGGCCTTCAGACGCGAGAATCCCGCATAGGCCAAGCGCGAGAATCCATCGATGCCACCGGCCACCATGGCTTTCGCGCGGCCCGATTTGATGCAGTCGTAAGCGAACCCCAATGCGAAATTACCGGCGGCGCACGCGTTGGGGATCATCATGTTCGGGCCGCGCAGGTTGAAGCGCCTGGCCAGTGATTGTGGGATGGTATAAACCGGATATCCCATAAGCTTGTCGCGGTCCAGTCCCTCCCAGGAAGTCCTGGAAAACGCATCGGCCAGTTCTTGTTGCAGAAAGGATTCCCCGTTGGTGGTTCCCAGGGCCACGCCGATGTCGAAATTCCCCCCGGCCTGGAGCGCTCGCGCGTCCTCCAGGCATTCCTGCGCCGCCGCCAAGGCCATCAGTTTGGCTTTCTCCGCGGCCGCGATGGGAAGGCCTCCCGCATCGGTATCGGAAAAGGGGAAATCATGGACTTCCCCGCCGACTTTGCGCGCCCATTTTTCCACGTCGAATCCGCGAATCGGGGAGATTCCGGACTTACCTTCTTTTAAAGCTTTCCAGAATGCCGCCTTCCCCACGCCGATGGCGGTTACGACGCCCACTCCCGTGATCACTACGCGCCGATCCGGTCGTTCCGTCATTTTCCGGCTCCTTGCAGAACGATTAATCCGACGATGACCTGCGCCTTGGCGCGTATTTTTCCGCCTACTCTTGCGACGGCATCCATAGTGACATAAGGGTCCATGCGCCGGGCCACCTTCACTTGGGTTTCCATTACGTCTCCGGGGATCACCGCAGCCAGAAAACTGCACGCCTCTATTTTGGCCAGGAACGGCGCGGGTGCATCCGCGCGGCCGCGGCTTCCCAACATCTCCAGGAAACATGCGGACTGCGCCATATTTTCCAGGATCAGCACTCCCGGTAAAACCGGCCTACCCGGAAAATGGCCGGAGAAAAAGGGATCGTCGCGGTCGAAGCCCTTCCGGGAAACGCAGACTTCGCCTTGAATAAGGGAAAGGATTCCGTCGATCATCAGGAACGGCTGCCTATGAGGTATGACCGACTCGATGAATTGTTTGTCGTAAAGGAGGGGTGACATTGTTTTTTCTCCCGCCGTCTGGAACGGCTCCCGGGGGATTCAGGCCGTCAGGCCGCCATCCACCACGAATACCTGTCCGGTGATGTAGCTCGCTGCCTCGGAAGACAGGTACAAGGCCAAAGACGCGACTTCCTCTGCCTTTCCGAATCTGCCGAGGGGGATTCGGCGGAGCAAATCTTCGCGCTGTTTCCCGCCGAACCCGGTGGTCATGTCGGTTTCGATGAAACCGGGGGCGATTGCGTTGACACGGACCTTCCTGGGCGCGCATTCCAGGGCCAGGGACTGGGTGAAACCGATGATACCTGCCTTGGACGCAGAGTAATTGGTCTGGCCCGCGCTGCCTCTCATTCCGCTTACCGAGGTAACATTCAGGATACTGCCGCTTTTCTGTTTCAGCAATTCCAGCACCACCGATCGGGTCACGTGGAAGACGCCGTCAAGATTTGTCCGCAGGACCTTCTCCCATTCCCCGGCTTCCATGGTGGCCAGGCCGCGATCAATGATGATGCCCGCGTTGTTGATGAGGACGTCCAATCCGCCCAAGGCCGACAAGGCGGAGTCCGCGAAGCGCTTGCAGCTTTCTTGGCCGGACGCGTCCATGGCGATGGCCAGACATTTGCTTCCGTGTCGATCCGCCACTCGCCGGGACAATTCGGCGGCCTCGGCCTCATTTTTATGGAAACCGAACGCGACATCGAAATTGGCGGCCGAGAACGCCTCCACGATGGCGCGCCCGATCCCCCTGCTCCCTCCCGTGAGGATAAGCCTTCCCTTGCTCATGCGTTCTCTGCCGGCGCGCCGATTACCTGGAGGCATCCTTCGCCCGTGAGGCCGGGAACGGAAAAATCCCCGATGAACCGGACCTTTTCGAAATTCAGGCTCAAGTCCCCTTCCAGATGGATGGATGCATGGCCTTCCAAAATCCGTTCCCGGGAAAACTCGCTCGCACCGGCGTCAACGGGTATCTTGAGTTCGGTACCGCCTTGGGTATCCGGAAAACTGATGTGGCAATAGCCTTTGGCCAGGTCGTAGGCCAGATCGGAAAGGGATTCTGACTCCGCCATTTGGATCAGGACCGGATGTTTTCCGGCGGAAAGTTTGCGTACAAGGTCATCCATGATTCACCGCGTCCCTTTCCGGCAAGTCCGACGGGACCTTGAATCCCAGCGTCTCGCGGCAGAAAGCCTTCCACTCGTCGGTGGCGCTTTCCAGCAAGGGCAGCCTGCGTTCGACAAGAGGATCCAAGGACAGGGCGAAGTCCTCCCAAAGAAAACAGATCCGCTCCGGGTCCAGATCGGCCGGAGCCGGCGTGGCCGTTGCTTTCCAAGCCGGGAACTGCATAACGGTCCCAACCTTATAGGCTTTGCAATATCTCATGCGATTTCCTTTTGACTTTCCCTTACAGGGACATGAAACAGAGGACGTGGTTTTCGGACGCGGAAAATCTGCCTTGCAATCGGGCGCCTAAGGGGAACTCCTCATTGAGCGCCCGCATCAATTGGATCTCGAAGGTGCCCTCGCGCCACTGGAAGATCGTCCTGACATCCAGAAAGCCTACGAATCGTTTCACCGAAGGGTACGCCAGTTTGTAGAACGCTTCCTTCGCGCTGAAAATGAGCGTCGCGCCGGATGCGCCGACGCTTTCCCGGGAAGGCCCGAGTTGCTCACGCTCCCGATCCACGCAGATCAAATCCAGTAAATCCGGTTCTAGCACGGCGTTCCGTTTTTCCAAATCGACGCCCATGGATTTTTTTTCGCGGCTGACAACGGCGCAGCAGAGATCATCGCAATGGCTGATGCTCCCCACCACGCCTCGTGGCCAAATCGGTTCACGGTTCCCGCCCATGCCTATCGGAAGCGCAGGCAGATCCAGCCCCTGCATGGCTCGGCGTCCGCACCATCTTCCCGTCGCGAATTCGCGCCGCCGCTTATCCCTGACGTTGAGCATGCAGGCTTCTTCCTCGGGGAATAGTCGGGTATCGTCGGAAAGGATGGGTGAGAAGCATGCGCGCGTTTCCGGCCCGAACATGTCATGCCGCCAGGGTATGAATCCGTCGACGTGCGGCGAGTAGGTGCTATCGCGTGAAATCATTTTGGAAGGCTGGATGAAAAGTCTGCGGTGGGAGGTGACCGGAAAAGCTCCGCCCCTTGACTGGAGCCTGAAGTCAGAATGCGAAGGCGCTTTTCAAGTAACGCGGTTTGCAAATCGAGGACTGCAAACGGTCGGATTAATCTAGTAAACTATTTTACCCGGACACGCGGTAAATCGGAAACGGAGTGTTTCAAAAAAAATCGTCCCTGTAACTTTTGTCATTTCTGGAACCGCAAATTACCGTTTGTTGGATCTGGGTACTGCCTTCGATGATCTCCATGATCCGGGCATCGCGGAAAAACCGCTGAATGGGAAAATCCTCACCGCACCCGTTCGCCCCATGGATTTGGACCGCATCGTTCGCCACCCGACCGATCATCCGGGCCGCGAAATATTTCGCGATTGTCGTTTCGATTATGGACTCCGGATCGCCTGAATCCTTGAGACGACCCGCGCGAACGCAAAGCAGCTTTGCAGCCTTCACGTTCACGATCATTTCCGCGATCATTCCTTGGATGAATTGGTGATCGCGAAGCAAGCTGCCGCCTTGTGACCGATTGCCGGAGTATTCCAGGCAGGCGTCCAGGCAAGCCTGGCCCAGGCCTGTAGCACCCCAGGCAATGGAATACCTTCCGAAATCGAGTGCGTATCCGCCCACATGGGACACCCCCATCCCCACCCGGCCCATGGCCGCGTCCATGGGAATCCGGCAATCCTTGAATCGGATCTCGGCCAGCATGCTCGCGCGGAATCCCAGCATGCCCCCGATAGGCAGCACGGACAATCCTTTCGTTTCCCTTTCCACCAGGAACGCGGTGGGCTTGGATTCGACTTGGGCGAACACAATGAAGAGACCAGCCGTTTGGCCGTAGGAAATCCACTTCTTCGTTCCGTTCAGATCATAGCCCCCCTCCGCCCGCTCCGCCCGGGAAACGATGTTCCTGGCATCGCTGCCTATCGTGGGTTCCGTGAGCGCGAAGGCGCCCAGGGTCGTTCCCTTGGCCAACCGGGGCAGCCAGCGCTTGCGCTGTTCTTCCGTCCCCCATTTCGCCAGCACGTGGGACACCATTCCGTGGACAGTGAGCAAGCTGAGCAGGGATGCGCTCGCGCGGCCCATTTCATGGCACAGCAAACCGTAGGTGACCATATCCAGTCCCAGGCCGCCGTATTCGACGGGGATGGTCGCTCCCAGATAGCCCTGCCGTCCCAGTTTTTCGAGGATCGAAGGAGGCGTCCGCTCCTCCTTGTCGAAACCGTCCGCGAAAGGAGCGATCTCCTCGTTGACGAAACCACGGAACTTCTCCAGCCGCTCCAAATGTGCGCTTTCCAATTCAGTTATCATTGTCTTCCTTACCCTTGTAACTGCGCCGGCGGATGCGCATTCAACTATTCGGGTTTCCGCCAGGGATAAATATCGGGGGCTTCGCGCGTGAATCAGTGAATCAAACTTGCCGATCATTTCGTCGACCAGGATCAGTTTGAGGGAGGATTATCCAGGCTGAAGCGCCCCGGTCGCGGAATCACTTTGATGCAGATATCTCGAGGATACGGGAAACCCGATTATCCCCGGAGCAGAATCATTTGCAGGAGGAATAGCGGGTCATGATTTAGAAGCGGTGAACTGGGGAACGATTGGACGCTCCATAGCTCCGCCGCTTCCGGATTTACGGAGATTAGAAAATAATTTCACTACATCCAACCCGCAACCTTCTCTTTATGGGGAAAGATCATAATAATGTCCGTTTACATTCCTTTGGAGAAGGAAATATCGACGGTCAGTAGGTGAATTTTTTTCGGAAAAAGACCCAGCGCTTCTCTTCAAAAAGCCGGGGCTTTAAATTGGTCGGCATTGCTGGACGATTTCAGAACTTTTGCCGCCCAGCCCAGCCCCTTGATTCCCCAGATAAAAGGCTTTCTCGCCCCTCGCCAAGGTCAGGCAAAAGAGTAGCCAAAGAGGCTCCAGCTTCCAAATTTGTCCTTCAATCCCGAAAATCCATTAATTTCGGTATTGTGGGCTACGCCCATGACTCGGGGGCCCCACCCTCCCGCCCTGGGGGCAAATGCCAATTCGGGCCGCCGGATTCATGACTTTGGGGCTACAATCCAGTGCTTGTTAGGGCCGAAATTAAACCCACCTAGCGCCCTTTAAGGTGGATGCGTGAAAGGGAACTGAAGGGGCTCCCACCCCTCTCGCTTCGTGCCGTCTCCGTGAATCAGGGGAGTATCGGGCGAGGTAGAGTCCTCGC
>Ga0209515_10002408_pt1 | contig 28842 bp, 23 predicted proteins | sample Subgroupgradi54m_FD_187454 | JGI IMG/M metagenome (GOLD analysis project Ga0209515, IMG submission 187454) | Subsurface groundwater microbial communities from S. Glens Falls, New York, USA - GMW60B uncontaminated upgradient, 5.4 m (SPAdes)... ... | reverse complement strand
CGGTCGTGGAAGTCGTTACGGCATCGGGTGCTGCAACATCGGGGACGGAGACTGTTTCGGTTGGGACATTTGGATGCGGGGCGGCGGTCGCGCGCGTAAAAACGACTCTGGCGACGAATCGTCATGGCGCAACAGCTCCCATAATATGGTTATCGGCAGATCGCAGGAAAAGTTGCTAAAAATATTTCTGGCGGCGGCCGACACTTGCCCTATCATGCAACGTCCCCAATCGTTATTGGTCGGTTGGGAAAAATCAAAACGAAAACTGCGCGCGGGCGATGAGGGCGTGTTCGAAATTTTTGGCGCCGGCCGCCACGACGGGCGCGTCGAAATGCGTGTAATGATAATCGACGCCGATGAGGGCGTGCGGATTGAGCGTCCAGTGCAGTGCCGTCGTGACGCCCCACAATTCCGTGGCGCCGCCGGCGAGTCCGCTGGTAACCACATCGCGATTGCTGCGCATCCATTCGCCGCGCACACCCACCTGCACCGCGCCCCAATGACGCGTTGGTGCCAGTGCATGCTCATTCGACGCGGGTTCACCGGTCACGACCCAACTGAATTGCAACGCACCACCTTGCAATCGCCAATTGTGCGTGAGCCCGAGTCCGGACATATTGTGCAACTGTTGCGCGACATATTCTGCCTTCGCATCGAAGGGTCCGTGCCGCCATTCGAGATCCGCGCCTTCACGATACCGATTGCCGTTCACATTCACATCGGTCCCCGCGGTGGGATTCACAAACGCCAGCACACGCGTGCCGACCTGTGTGGAGGGACCACTCGCGTCGATCGATGTGTCGAGACGGCCGTACGTGAATGAGCTGCCCAGCGTCCAATCCGCGAGCAGCGCGTGTTCGCCGCCCGCCCACGGCGACACGGTGAGGCGCGCCGCGATATCCTTGCCTTCGTTATTCTCGGCAGTGTTGAATCCACTGCCGTTAAACACACCGACGCCGTACGTGAATTTTTTCGCGACGTGCCCCGAAAACATCACGCCCAGATCACGATCGGGGCGCACAAAATTATCGGCGATACTGCGCTCCAGAAAATCCGCCCACAAATCATTCAACAAATTTTCCAAACCAAACGGTTCTTTAAATTGCCCGACACGCACTTGAAACATCGCATGGGGCCGATATTCCACCCACAGGTCGGTGAGACTCCCCGTATTCGCCCCACCGCCCGTTTCAAAATTCGGCATGAAGCGAAACGCAAAATGTTCGCCGTACGTTCCGCGCAAGTCCAGGCGCGCGCGCCGAATCAGAAATTGGGTGTGATTCGGATGCCCAGAAAAAAATCCGCGCGCATCGGTTTGCGCCCAGACGTTCAGTTGAATTTTTTCATGCGGTCCCTCGAAAATCAGCGCATCGTCGTATCGAACGCGTACCGCATGATCCTCCGCTGCCACCGCCCCGCGCCCCGCCAGCAGGCACCAAATCAGCACCACCGAGGCAACCCATCTGTTTCGTCTGCGCATAAATTCTCCTGTGTGGACACTCTGAACGGGAACGATATGCGATGTGCGTGAAGATTTGATAAAGGGATGTGGTAAAAATTTTTCAGGTAACGAAATGTAGATCCAAGCGCTCCAATTCTTGCAGTGCCGATTTATGTTCTCGAACAGAAAGAGCACGCAGTGCGTGCTGGACAGATTCTGATTTGCCAGCCAGATGGAGTGCACGCAACACCTCGGCTGCGACTTCTCGGTCTTTCTGGGCTTTGTCCTTTTTTGATCGTAAAGAGGAGATAATCAATTTTTGAATGGCGTAATCAGCGGGGTGCGGCAAGGCAATTTCGACACCGGCAGCCATCGTACGAATTGGATCTCGCCACAGCATGTGCAAATGACGCAACGGTTGGGCATTGAAATGCAACGCGGGAACCGCTTTCGGCTTATCGGTCGGCCGCCCCACTTCCGAGATTAAAAATTCAACGATCAGCTCCGGGTTCTCCAATTTCATGTAGCCGCTGCCATAGAATTCAATTTCAAAACCGAGCGGTCGTAGGAGTAGTTCAAGATCGACCGATTGCTGAAAACGCGGATGACGAGGCAGGAGAAAATCAATAGCGCGCGTCATGAGTCGCGGACTGTAATCGATGTTCTTGAAGTACGGTTTATAGAAACTCGCGCACCAACTACCAATCAACAACACCTGATCGAGCACACCGGCCCGAGACAAGGCCTTCAGAAGTTTTGCGACGAGATTACGTTGCATGCCCACGCAGTGCCCTCTGAAGAATTTTTAATTGTGCCCGGATGTTTTTGAGTTTTTCCTTATAGGCACGTTTATCTTGCATTGCGGTGCGATATCGTTCAATGGACTGCCCGCTCAAGCTCCCCAGATATTTCTGTTTCACTTGACCGTTTTGCCGGTAGGTTAAATAGCCGTAGCTCTTGCACCGCCGCTTTCTCAGAACAAAACTACCAAACGGCAGCGCCTTGATACTACGCACATAGCGCCGCTCCAACCGTTGAACGGTTTTGAATTCATCCTTCAGTGTAGAGAGGAGCACGCTCATAGTACACTACATATTGCTTTTCAGACGATTTGTAGTGTATTTCATATGTAAACATCTGTCCATTGCATTGTACACTACACACAGATAAATACCATCAATGTAGTGTACACCTCACCCACCCAACAGCATGCGCTCTTCGTCGGTCGAAGTCGCGAAGGGTTTTTTGGTGAGACGCTCGAACGCGGGCGTCAGCCCTAAGCGCACGCACCATTCGCGATCGATGCGCGCGGCTTCGCGGATGGCACGACGTGCGACGTAGTCTGCACGTTGCGATGGCGACAAAATTTGCAGCGCGCAATCGGGATGAATGAAAAGCGCGCCAGCTCCGACATGGCCAAACCCGAGCGAGGTGAACATGACAGCGCGGACACTGCGTGGCGACTGGATCAGCGGGCGATTCGAAAAACAGAGGCGATCAAATATTTGCATCGCCGGGTCGAGGTCTTCCAGATTCGGATTGCCGGGAATGATACCACTGTTCAACATTTGCAATGCCGCAATCGCCTGCCACGCGCCCGCACCGCCCTTCGCGTGCCCCAGCAATGCCTTTTGCGAATGCACCATGAGCGGCAATCCCGCGGAACGGCCCAGCGCGGTTTGCAACAGATGATGCAAGCGATTTTCATTCGGATCGTTCGCACTGGTCGAGGTATCGTGCTTCGACACCGCCGAAATATCATCGGCCGTCAGACCAAAGCGCGCGAGCGCGGCTGCTAAAGGGCTGGGACCAGTCGCCGGTCGTCGGTCGCCGGTAAGGGCAGTGAACTCGTTTGACGTTGCAGTTGCAGTAACCGGCGACTGGCGACCGACGACCGGCGACCGGTTCGCCATTGCCAGCAAACCGAGACCTGGCGCAGGAATCGAGGTATGCACGCCGTCGGAGTGTGTGGCGGTGAGTCCGATCACACCATAGATCGGCAATCCCAATTCCGCCGCGCACGACAAGCGCGTGACGAGCAACGTGCCGCCGCCTTGGGCCTCGACAAATCCACCACGGCGGCGATCGTTGGGGCGACTCATGCCGCGCGCATCGATGCCGCGCCGCTGCATGACGTTCACATCGGCGGTCGCTTCCATATCGTTGAAACCCAGCACGCCTTCCGCACTGCAATCATCGAAGCCACCCGCAATCACGAAATCGGATTTATTCGCGGCGAGTAAATTCACCGCGACATCGAGAGAGACCACCGCCGTGGCACACGCACCCACGGGGTGCACGCACGACCCATACGCGCCGATCATGCTCTGCGTAATCCAACCGGCCATGACGTTAATGAGTGTTTCTTGCAAGACGTCGCCCTTGCGCGGACGGTCTTCTCGATAATCGTGATACAGTTTCGCGAGCGATTCCTGTCCGCCCATGCCGCCGCCTTGTGCGTTGCCGATGCGCGCCGGATGAAACTGCGCGAGCACTTCCTGCGGCGTCGCACCCATGCACAAAAAGGCCTCGGCGGTGGCGACAAAATTGTAGAGTGTGTTGCGATCGACTTGCGCGACCAGATCCTTCGGCACGCCAAAGCGCGTCGGATCCCAACCAGCGGGCAATTGCCCCGCGACATAACGCGACAAGGCGGCCGCCCGCGGCACCTTGATCATCGCCCCTTTGCGCAGACGCACCATCAGTGGTGCTTCGTTATTTTCTGCACCCAACACCGGGCGCACGATCTCGGCGGACTCCCCATATTGCGCCACATACGATTGGGCCTGCTCGATTGAATCGACCGCGAAACATAAATCGTGCGTGAGCGGCACATCGGAAAAGATCAACATCTGGCGCGGATCAAAACCCTGCTCACTTTTTTGGATTTCCCGCACGCCGATTGAATCGCGCAACGTCGCTTCGTAGCGCGCCGGCATTTCATGATCGGCAACCGGCTCGCCGCTGGCGACATCGACCCAACCCACATACGATGGTGTGGATTCAAACCGAATGCGCCCGGTCAGCCACGCCAACTCCAAACACGCTTCAAGCGAGAGTGCGCCGTACGCCTCCAACGCCCAGCGTGTACGCGAACTCCCGAGCGGCGAGATTTCGCCGTATCCGACGATGACATGCACATCGTGCGGATTCAGATGCGACAGGTCGGGAAGTCGCGCCAGCTCTGCATCGGTCGGGAGCGATGGATAGGCGAAGTAGTTGGGGTTGGATTTTTGAAAGACGTCGCCGGTCGCCGGTCGCCGGTCGCCGGTTACTGCAGTGAACTCACTTGGTGTTGCTGTAACCGGTCCCCGGCGACTGGCGACTGGCGACGCTGTTGCGAGCTGCGCTCGCAGTTCCCTCGCCAACGCGCCCATGTCGGCAATCTTTTCGAAGCCGCCGGCAAAGTTGCACCAGACGGGCGCGCGCGCCGCACTCGCGCGCGTGGCGGGATGCAGAATCGCGGTGAGTAGAAACGCCATTTCTGCGGTGGAGAACGTACGACATCCCGTACGCTTTTCTAATGCGGTGGCAATCACATCATTCGCCTGCATGAGGCCGGTGCCGCGGGTCCAGCCGATGCGCGTGCCGATCAGCGCAATATATTTTCCCCACACCGCATGTTCCGCACGCCAGCGATTCGTCAAACTTTCCAGCGCCGCCTTCGCCGCGCCGTACGCGCCATCGCCGCCGAATTGCCCGTGGTTGGGCGAACCCGGCAACACCACGACGGTGGCGGGCGCACCGCCGCCATTACGTACCTGCGCGCGCGCCGCGGCGGCAATCAACCACTCCACACCTTGTACTAGTACACGAGTACTCGCACTCGCGGCATCGTCGGACATGGTGGTCAGATCGCCACTCTCTTTCACGGCACCAAACGGATAGATCGCGTCGAGACGACCGTACTGCGCAAACACCCAATCGACGACCGCATCGCAATCGGCGTGCGAGCCCTGACTCGCGGGCATGAGCACGAGTTCCGCGCCGCGCACCGCATGCGCCGCATACCGATCGCGCCACCAGCGCACGCGTTCGGGGGAAAGCGAACTGCTGGTCACAATCACGGTCGCTCCCGCGCGCAAGACATTCAGTACAATGTCGGCGGCGATCGAATCGGGTCCGGCGCCCGTAACCACAATGGTTTGTCCGCACAGCGAGAGTCCGCGTCGCGCGACATCGGTGAGCGCACTCGCCACCGGTTTCAAATCCGATGTGGCACGCACGAGTTGTTGCACCAGGGGCGACCATTGCGATGGTTGATACACCGGCGGATGTTGCTGCGCGCGTTCGATGTCGCGCACCAATTGCGTAAACGCAACGTGAATGGCCGTTTCTTTGCCCTTTTTGGCACGTTCACAAAAATAGTGCGCGGTCGTCAGTGCGACCTCGTCGCACGCGGCTGCGAGACGTGTACGTTCCGCATCGGACCAGATATTTTTTGCATCGGCGCGCATCCGCCAATACCACTCCACCACATCGCGGCGCGCCCAATTCCACACGCTCGACAAATGCACCACACGCTCCACAGAAAAACAACTCGTAGCGACCTGTTCGAAACGCGGGCCGAGCGCCCCACGATAGAGCGCCAAGTCGCGCGTGGCCTCGAGTAGCGCGGCATCTTCGTCCAGCACGACCGTGTAGGGATCGGCGCCGGCCGCCTGCATGAGCTCCGCCGCCACCCGCGTGATCGCCCCCTCGTTCCCGAAATATTTGGCCTCGAGCGCGGCAAGTGCACCGGAATCCACCGTCTCGCGTCTCGCGTCTCGCGTCTCGCGTTTTGGAATCGTGAGTTGTTTCTGCGTGGCGTACCAATCGACGAGTTGATCGATCCACGCGCGGGCGGCGCGTTCGTCGGCAAGGCGCACGGTCAGCGCAATCGGCGAGAGCGCACCGGATTTGATCGAGTCGCCGCTGCGCACCGCGAGCGGCAGCAGATTCATGACCGCCAACACGCGCGCCTCGGGCACGCCCCGCTCTGCTGTGCAATGTTGCAGAATCTGCGCACGCGACAGTGGCAACCACATTTTGATCGCCTGATCGGTGGCCACGCGCAAATACGCGCCGGGAGCTGTGTAGCGGACCTTCTTCCCCAACACCGTGAGCAATTCGCTCAGCGGTTTGCTGTGCGCTTCGTCGATCGCACCACAGTTAAATTCCGCGCCGAGATCCGAGAGGACTTCATTGCGTCGCGCCGAATTGCCGCCCGTGAGTTGTTCAATCGTGTCGTCCTCGCGAATTTCATCGGGACGCATTTTCAATTTTAATGCGAGCAAGTTCCAGAGCGCGTCGCGGAGTTGGAGCGGTTCGTCTGGCAACGCAACGGAGTCGCCGGTCGCCGGTCGCCGGTCGCCGGCAACAGCAGTGTCGAGTGAGGGTTCCGAAATTGCCGTTGCAGTAACCGGTTCCTGGCGACCGGAAACCGGCGACCGATCCACCTCCGCGTGCAATATGTGCGGCACGCTCGTGCGCAGTCCGGTGCGCATGAGTGTGCGGCGCAGCATGTTGGTGAGCACGGGTTGTGAACCGATTTCGATGCATTGCTCCACCGCACCGGCAGGGTCATTCAACAACACACGTTGCGTTTCGATCCATTGGACCGGCGACGCAAATTGATACGCGAGTAATTCGATGAGCAACGTGCGCGCAATGCGATTGGGCTGCCAATCCTTGCTGGTCGCTGGTTTGGCGAGCACCGCTTTCAGAATCGGGCTCGCGGTTTGATCGGACACCGCGCGCACATACCGCCGATCGATCGCAAACGGACGCGCATTCAGATTCGGAATGTAGCGATCGACCAGTTGTGCCGCATCGATTTCGCTCGGCAGTGCTTTTGCTAGCGTGCGCCGAAAATCCGCCACACCGTCCTGCAACACGCTGGAGTGAAATGGCACATCGATCCCAGGCAACCAGGTGAGCGCCGGTTTTTCCACGCCGCGCGCTTGCGTTAAGGTCACGAGTTTTTCTTCGAGTTGCGAGAGCAACGTCGTGTGTCCGGTCACCGCGTACTGTTCGGCGTCGATATTCAAATTGACGATTTCGAGGGTTTTGCGGCCATTTGCGCGCACTTCGTCAATCAACGCCTGCAAACTTTTTTCGGTGAGTCCGGCACGATAGGGACGCACCACGACCATGCGATACGGCGAACGACCATCGCTATCGCGCGGAATATATTGCTGCATCGTGAGACCGCGATAGTAGACCATGCTGAGTACTTCTTCGAACGGCACGATCCCTTCCGCACCGAGCGCCGCGTACTCGCCCAGCGAATGTCCCGCAAACCGCGCGCCCGGCACGAAACAACCCTCGTTTTCCAATTCGGCCACCGCGGCCATTGCCACAACGGTGAGCGCGGCTTGTGTCATTTGGGTGAGATGCAACACGCCCTCGGCGTGGCGCACGATATTCATTGCGCCATTTTTTTCACGCACGCGCAGTGTGCGTGGATTATCGCGCACCACGTGCAGAATCGAAAAACCGTGCTGCGATCGACTCCAGACATCGGCGCGATCCCACACCGCGCGGGCCGCGCTGCTGCGCTCGTACGCCGCCATGCCCATACCGGGCGTTTGCGAACCCTGGCCGGTAAACAGATACGCCGTGCGTGGCGCCGCAATCCGGGCGCGCGCCGTGCACACCACACCGCGTGCGGTGCGACCCGTCAGTTCCACGATGCGATCGCCCGCCACCATCGCCACCAAGCGCCCTTCGAGTTCGATCGATTCGCCGTGCAATACCGGTTGCAGAAATTGGGTGGCGAGTGAACGCACGCGCTGCGGATTGTCACTCGCCAATCCATGCGCACATTCCCGCGCAATCGCCGCCGCAATCCACATGCCGTGCACAATAGGCGACGGCAAACCTGCCAACTGTGCGCATTGCAGGTTCGTGTGAATCGGATTTTGATCGCCCGACGCGCACGCATACGGCGCACTGGATTGTGGTGCGATGATGGTCGCGTTGAAAACGACAGCGTCGCCGGCCACAGCAACGACGTCGCCGGGGACCAGTCGCCGGTCGCCGGTTACAGCAGTGAGTTCACTTGATGTTGCAGTAACCGGTCCCTGGCGACCGGCAACCGGCGACTGCAGTTGCGCTCCGCGAATAAACAACGTGCTGGTCAACTTGACCAAGATGGTTTTTCCGCGTGCGACGTGGCCGGCGACCGCGACGGACAGTCCGGAAGTTTCTGGTGTGATGTTGGTGACGACGAGTTCACTCGTGAGCGTGTCGCCTTCCACAATCGGCGTGTCGGCACACCAGGTAAATCCGTGCGCGGCGTGCACGAGATCGAGCAGATTCGCCACGCCGCCGCAACTCATGAGCAACGCCGCAAACGGTTCCCACGCCGCCACCATGCTCATGATCGGCGGGGCTTGGAGCACGGCGTCTCGCGTCGCGTGTCGCGCGTCTCGCGGCACTCCGAGCGTGCACGCCGGTGCGGTTTCGCCGGTGGCGGCGACGTACGCCTGGATTGCGGCGCGAGTGATCGTGGATTTTGCGCGATAGGTGGCACCGATCTGCAAGGCGGAATTTTTTTTCGTCGTGGGCCAAATTTTCTCGTAAAATTTTGTGAGTGCATTGCGATACGCTATGGGATCGCCTTGGATTGGCGCGTGGCCGACGTCTGGGCACCACCGATATGTCAGCACCAATTCCGCAACGTCGGGGCTGCCCGCCAACGCGTGACGAATCGTCCAGTGAATTTCTGCGTCGTCGGTGACAACAATATCGCACCACGCAGTGGTCAGACGCGACAGCGTGTCACCTTGGCGTTCGAGTTGCCACGTCTCGACCGCATTCGGGATCAATAATTGTTGCGCTAGATTCGGAATGAAGCGCTGGCCCATCGCAAACGCACCCGCACGCAAAAACGCCGCCAGCGCACCGCCGCCCTGCGCACCGCACCATTGCTGCCATTGCGCGGCGTCAGGAATTATTTCTGCGCGCGCCTTCACAACGAACGTCGTCCGCGCTCCCCGCGTCGCACGCTCCACATGCGCGGTGGATGGCTCCATCGGCACGGCGGGAATGGAATCGCCGCGGAATGCAATCTGTGCCGATGTGCCGATGTGCCGATGTGCCGATGCAAGAGCTCCACTCGTGTCGGTCGTTTCGTCGGCACTCCGGCACATCAGCACTCCGGCACAACGCCCTCTCACCGCCACTTCAAACTCCGCAAAAATTTCCGCGATCGGCTCATCGACGCGGGTGATACCGGTGACGGCTTCCGGGCCGGGAATCGTGAAGACGGCGTCGGCGCTGTAGCGCGGATCGTGCGATTGCCAGAGACTGTCCGCCTTGAACCAACGCCGCACATTCTCGTCGATCACCGGCACAAAATTCACCGGTTTGCCCGGCTGACGACAGAGGAAGAGAAAATATTCGACATCTTCTGGATGCAGTCGCAGTGTCGCGAGGTCGGGATGTTGTGCGAGGAGCTGGCGAACATAGGCTGGTGGGTCATCTAAGCAAGCTACGAAGGACGAGGGACGATCGCTCACTACGTTCGCTGGGACGAGGGACGAAGCCGCAGTCAATGTTTTTTCGTCCTTCGTCCCAGTGAGCGAAGCGAACGATCGTCCCTCGTCCCTCATCACAGAACAGCGCGCCATCGCCCGCTCCGCCCACATCTGCGCGCGGTCGCGAAACGAGCGATCGTACCACACACCGTCGTGCGGCAAATGCGCGGCGATGTCGCCGGGCGCCATGAGTTCGATCATGCGCTCCAGCACCTGCAAATAGGTCATGCGCGTGAGATCGCCGAAATAGGGTTTACAGGTTTTTGCGAGTGCTTCGATAATTTCTGCGGCGTGCGATTGAATGTCCGCGAGTGATTTTCCGGCGAGCCGATCGAGCAACGCACCAGCGCGCGCGGCGGCGTTGTCGGCGAAGTACACATCGGCATCGAGCGGCGATTTTTGCGATGTCACACCACCCTCGACACGATACGGCCGCACCCAATCATTCGTGCCGGAAATTTTGGCGAGGAGATTTTTGACTTGCGGCGATGTTTTTGCCTCCGCACATGCCATGAGCCGCGTGCCCAGAAACACCGCATCGACAGGCATCGCCGGCAGTTCGGGATCGCCGTGCCAATCGCCCCACAACCACGACGCCGCTTGCGCAGGCGTGGCGATCCCGCCACCGACACACACGATCAGATTGTTGCGCTGCCGCAATCGTGCATAATTGCGGCGCAGGAGTCCCTGCACATCTTCCCAACTGTGATGCCCGCCCGCCTTGCCGCCCTCCACATGCACGAGCAACGTGAATTCCGGATTCGCGTCGGCGATTTTCAACACCTGTTCGATCTGCGCGTCGTTGCCCGGTTTGAACGCATTCATCCAGATATGGTGGCGATGCAGCTCCTGCAAAATCTGCGTGGCGGTCTCCACATCGGGGATGCCCGCAGAAATCGTGAGACCGAGGTACGGAAATCCGGCGTCTTTTTGCGCGCAGATTTTTGGAAAATGGAGTTTCCACAAATAGGGATCGAGATAGAGCGCGTTGAAAATCACACCGCGTCCCGGTTGCAATTGCGTGCGCAATTCCGCCAGACGTTCATTCCAGATTTCTTCGGTGACTTGTCCGCCGCCTGCCCATTCCTGCAAATAACCCGCATTCGCGGCGGCTGCGACGATCTCGGTTTCTGCGCTGGTCGGCGTCATGCCCGCGCCGAAGATGGGCGGAAATTTGGTGAAGCGGGTGAAGGCGTTGTCGAGGATGGATTCAACAGCGTCGCCGGTCGCCGGTCGCCGGTCGCCAGTAACTGCAACGACGTCGCCGGGGACCAGTCGCCGGTCGCCAGTTACAGCAGTGAGTTCACTTGATGTTGCAGTAACCGGTCCCCGGCGACCGGCGACCGGCGACGTCCTTACAACCTTCGGGCGATATTTTCTCCAATCATCGCCCCACGGAATTTTTGATGCGTCGTCGGTGAACAGCAGATGACGGCCCGATTCTGTCGCAGCAGCAATGATGGCGATACCTTCACCGCGACGATTCAGTGCGGTGAGTTTGGCGGACGGATCGCCGGGACCGAAATCGATGAGGTGCGTGCAGCCCGTGAGTTGCGTGGCCTTGCGGGTGACGGTCGGCCAGCGCACGGGTTGCGTCCATTGCATGGCGAGGAGTGCGGCCTGCACATCGCGCACGCCTTGTAAATTTTCTCCGGTCTCGGTGTGAAAAATCGGCACGCGAATTTTTTTCGCGTCGAACACAATCCCGAGTCGCGCAATGTCGCGCCGAAACGCGGCGAGTCCCGCTTGCATGTACGGTGAGTGAAACGGCGCGCTCACCGGAATGAATTCCCAACTCACGGTACGCCGTCGAATTGGATCCTTCGCCCACGCCGTCATCACGACCGCAATCTGCGCGCGCAACGCGCACAGCGCCGCGGGCGGACCCGACACCACCACACGATTCCAGCCGTTCACGAGCGCGAGCGCAATCTGTTCGTGCGGCGACAAGACGGCGTTCGCCTGTGCGAGCATCATCTCGGCCTCAGCGACAGAAAATCCGGTGAGCGCCGCCATTGGGCTGGGCGTGCCTTCACCCGCGTCGCGTGAAAGCTGCGCGGCATCGTCGGGAATCGCCACGACCGGAAACGCTTGCTGCATGCGCACGCCCTGCCAAAAGAGATACGTGGCGATTTCCACGACGCGTTTTTGGAATGTGCTGCGGCTGCGCTGTTCCGCACAACAGAGCGCGGTCATGACACCTTGACTGTGCCCCAAAAATCCCGCGGCGCAATCGAGCAACGCCTGCGCGTCGCCGGGTCCATCCACGAGGCGCAACACATTCGCAATCTGCGTGAGAAAAATCAGTGGCTGCGACACGACCGAACTGGAAAAATAATGCGCCGCGGGTCGCGTGTCGGGTTCTTCAATCCATTGTTGCAGAAATAATCCATGCGGACAGACGGCTGCGGCAATCGCATCGGGGTGCTGGAGTTGTTCAGTCAGCGCCGTTTGCACGGCGATCACGATGTCGCGCACGCGCAGTGATTCCTGCCACGCCTGCGCCAATTCATCCCAATACGCCTGCGCCTGCCCGCCAAACTGTAGCAGCGGCACAATACGTTTTTCGCGGATTTGCGCCATCAACACCGAACTGCGCGCGGGCGCGAGATCATCGCGGTAGACCGTTTCCATGCCAGCTCCTCGTGATAGGGAACCGGTCGTCTACTCCCGCCGCGAATCGCCTGTAAACAGTTTTAAATTGTGCATTGCGGCGCAATTATGCTGCGGGGTGTCGTGCAACGGATGGAATGAGTCGAGCGCATCCAGATTGCGACACTTCGTTGCCTCCCGGTGCAGTGTCCGCCGGGGGCACGCATCAAATTTTTCTTACGCGAAAAATTTGTGCTCACACTCACTCGCGGTGTCGATCATCCAGCATAGATACCGCTCGCTCCGTGAGTCCCCCTCTGGACACTGCCCCTCGCGGCAACTCGACTTTTCAATCTGGATGAAACAATCGGCCGACGCATGTAACCCAGTGAAAAAAATGGCAACGCGTCCTTTGTGTGAGTCCGTCATGGATTTCCCCGAGTGGGCTCCCAGACCAAAAAACATTGCCCTGATATTGTATCCATGATTTCAGTACGCGCCATGCGGCGCACAGAACGGAGTCTCTATGAAGAAGCTCGACACTCGTAAAAACATCCCCCTGTTTCCGTCGGAGCGGGCTGAGGCGCAATTTTGGGATACGACCGATTCGACCGAATATTTTTCCGGGAAAGGCGGCATTCGTCTGAAACTTCCGGCCCGCAATGTCAGCGTGTCGATTCGCTTACCGCAACGCCTGATCGAGCGCCTCAAGCGACTCGCGCGCATGAAAGACGTGCCCTATCAGTCATTGCTCAAAATCTACCTCGACGAAAAAGTCCGCGATGAAATGCTGCGTTTGCACGCGGTGACGGCGTGAGCTCAGTTTTCTCGTAATCCACATCCTCGGGCGTGTGGACAAATTCGACGCCTCATAATCCTAATCTTGATCTTCGTCCTGATCATGCATCATCCTCGTAATCGATACCGACAACGATCACGTCCTCGATGCACAGTTCGTCAACTTGATCGGAATCGACATCGAAATGGTGGAGCAGAGAATTCGCTAGTTTACGCCAACAATCCTTCAAAGAGATCGCGCCGCAACGTATCCAACACCAAACGACGATCCCAATAGCCGCGTTTGATGAGGAGCGGATTGTTTCCGAGTCGGCCCGCGATCCGCAGTGGCAAATACGCCGACCAATATTGGAGCGGTCGCACCAGACGATCATGACGACTGTGACCCGCCTCACAGTAAGAAGCGATGGCTTCGGTGCGCTCACTTGCGGTGACCACAGAATCTACCACCGTCCACAACAAGAGCGCGGCATCCAACCGCACGGTGTCCGGCACGGAAGTGCTCGCGTGTGCGGTCCGCAGATAACGCAACACGCGATGATAGCCGACACCCTCCTGTGCATCGTCTGCCGCGCAATCGATCACATGGTGTTGGAATTGCGCCACACTCCATCGCACTCGCTCGTATGTCATGCCGCGACACAATGAATAAAAATGCAACGCGTGCAACAATTCGTGCCACACCGTTTGCATCGCTGCGATGGCCGGCGCAGCGGGCAGGGGAGGAATGCCGACCACATCTGTGGTGGCCTCATAGAGAGCGTAGCCCGATGCCGCGGGCAAAATTTTCACGCGCGTGGTTTGTAAAATATCCACCACCGAAAAACTTTCGCGCGGAAAACCGAAATAGTCGAGCAACGGACACGCGGGATCGCGCAATTGTTCTTCGAGCGCCGATATGCAATCACGCAACGCCGGATTGAGCTGCATCGCAACATGGAGCGGTCGGGCATGACGATGACTGCTGTCGATGGCATCGAGCGGATCGTCGGCCTGGTTCAACAGGCGGAGCGAGAAACTGCGCCCCGCAAACGTGACACCGCCCAGGAGAGCCCACGTCGCCGCGCGCGCCACGTCGGGCAAGACCGACAGCGCCATCGCCCCATCCACCACGAGTGTCGCCGTCAGCGCGCGGGCAAAAAATAATTCGCCCTGCGCGGGCGACCAATGCCACACCACCGCACCGATCTGCAGCGACACACCGAACGGCCATGGGACAATCGAGGTCACCGCACCAATCGTCCCCAGTACGACCAATGCCATCGGCACCGCCAGCGCATGGTGCGGCGCGGGATCGGGAACTTCCGCACGAATGGTCTGCGATGGACTCCGCTGCGCGCGTGTTTTTTCCAACGCATACGTCGACGCACGCTGAGAGTGCTCTTCGGCACGCACCGCCGCTACGCGAGATTTCGCGCGGGCCGCACGTCCAATCGCTGGCTGAAACACCGCGCGCACCGCGTGCGTTCTGGGAAAATAAAATTGCGTCATTATCCCGCATCCACTTCTTGTCCGATGCATTGCGAGATGTAATCGATGACGGCGTGCCCTTCGGCCAACGATTGCGGAACAATGCGTGCGACAATTTTTCCGAAATGGAGTTGCAAGCGTCCGGTGATCCGCCCGCCACCGTGTTGGTTCACAACGGTCACCCGTTTGATGTCGGTGAGTTCACTCCACGCAACACGTTTGCCGTTGCGCAGCGTCATGCCTTGCGCATCGAGGTGCTGCGGCCAACAGCGCGTCGACCACCACATCCCGATCGCGCCAATGCCGAGTGTGAAAAATCCGATCATCCAAGTGATCATTTTATAACTACCACTGATGTGTACGTTCATGGGGGCTCCTTTTCCCTCTCTCCTAACATTTATCCTCAATCCGATACGCCGCTGGCAACAGTGCCGCGACGGTCGTCATTTGTACATCGCCGCGCAGATTCGCCATGATGACTTCGCAATCGGGCGCATATTCCAGCAACGCCTGACGACAAAATCCGCACGGCGGAATCGGATGTTGAAAATCGCTGATCACGGCGATGCGTGTGAAGTGGCGTTTGCCTTCGGTGAGCGCCTTGAACAATGCCGTGCGTTCTGCGCAACAGGTCATGATCACGGTCGGGCTTTCAATATTGCACCCCGTCCAGACCGTGCCATCCGCGGCTTCCAGCGCCGCGCCCACCAACACGCCACTCCACGGCGCGAGTGCGTTGTCCCGCGCCGCCCGCGCCGCCGCGATGAGTTCAGTTTGTGTGAGTGGTGGCATTTTTTGTCCTTACGTTCTTACGTCCCTATGTCGATACGTCCAAATCCACTGACCTTGCCGTTGCGTCCCTCGTCCCAGTGAGCGCAGCGAACGATCGTCCCTCGGTCCTCGCCGCTCACTACTTCTCCCTCGTCATCAAAAATTTTCGCAACCGCGCGACGCTCGACTCCACCGATGGACCGCGCGCTAACGCACACAACAACTGATGCGCCCGTTGCCAATCGCGCAGTGAAATGCGTTCGAGTGCGGGCGCACGCCTTCCTTGATTGTGATAATTCGCAAGTGGCAGCGCGATCGCACCGACCATGAGACCGTCCATGACATACAACGACGATTCCATCGCACCACCGATCATGAGCGCGCGTTGACACGCAAATTTTGAGTCGGCCTTTGCCAGTTGCAACGCCACGCGCTGCATCCAACAATCAATCCGCGGATCGAATGTGGTCAGGCGATCACCCACGCGCAACACCGGCCCCGCACCAATCGTCACACGCGCAATCGCCGCCGCACTCGTTTCGAGCACGACAATGGGCACATCGCGCGGCAAGGCGCGTGTTTTCACGAGATGCACGCCACCACAAAATCCGATTTCTTCTGCGCGGGTGAGCACGCCCATCACGCGAGTGCGCGCATTTTTCATCGATTGCAACCACGCCAGCACGAGCGCTGTGCCCGCGAGATTATCGATGGCACGCGCTTCCACGCGATCACCGCGCAGTCGCACCGCCGGCAGATCTAGTACACCAAAGGTTTGCAGCGGCACTGATTCTGCCACGGAAATTTTCAACACATTTTTTTTGAGGCGTCCGTGCGCGCGTCCCACAATTTCTCGCCCATCGCGCAGAAAAAATCGAAACGCCGCGCGTTCGATCTGTTGCACGTTCAGCCCGCCACGAATCCACGCCTGCACAACGCGCCCCTGAGAACGAATCACTTCCACGCCCGGATGATCCATGTGCGCCATCGCGATCATGGCGATTTTTCCGCGCGCGCGGTTGTGCAGCAACAGATTGCCGAAACGATCCGCGCGGCACACGAGCCCCTGCTGCGCCGCAAATTCTTTCACAAACGCGATGACCGCGTGTTCGTGCAACGGCGCCGTGGGCAGCGCTAAAACTTTTTGCAGTAATTCCCGCATTGACGTAGGGACATAGGGACGCAAGAACATAAGGACAACAAAAATCTATGAAATATATCCTGACGCTGAATTGTGGTTCGTCGTCGATCAAGTCCACACTGTTTCGTATGCCCGACGAAACGGTCGTGGCGGAATTGAATGTGGCCGACGTCGGGCTCGCCAAGAGCAGCTGGGACTGGCGCTGCGACGATGTCCGTACGAAGGGACACGAATTTTTCCCCAGCTACGAACATGGATTAAAATTCGTGATGCGTCGATTACTGCGCGATGCGAATGCACCCGCCACACCAGAACAGATCAGCGCGGTTGGACATCGCGTGGTGCACGGCGGACAAAAATATTTTGATTCAACTCTCATCACGAGCGCCGTGTTGCGCGGGATTCGCAACAACACCAAACTCGCCCCATTGCACACACCACCCAACCTGAAGGGCATTCTGGTGGCGAAGCAGGTGTTGCCAAACATTCCGCACGTCGCAATTTTCGACACGGGATTTCACCAGACGATGCCCGATTACGCCGCCGCCTATCCCATTCCCTACAAATTTTTCGCGAAGCACGGGCTGCGCCGTTACGGATTTCACGGCATCTCGTATCGCTTCGTCATCGGCGAGGCCGCGCGCCTCATGCGCCGCCCGTTGCGTTCACTCAAACTCATCGCGTGTCATTTGGGGAGCGGCTGTAGTGTGTGCGCGATCAGCGGTGGGAAGAGTGTCGATACCTCCATGGGGTTTACACCCGCCGAAGGACTCATGATGCGCACGCGCTGCGGCGACATCGATCCCGGCTTGTTGCTCCACTTGCAGATGCAGCACGGGTACACACCCGATCAACTCAATCGCCTGTTGAATCATCAGTCGGGATTACTCGGCGTTTCAGAAGGTGCGGCCACCATGCCCGCCGTGATTGAACGCATGCACGGTGGCGACCAACGCGCGCTGCTTGCGTTCGAAATGTTTTGTTATCGCGTCGAGAAATATATCGGCGCGTATGTCGCCACACTCGGCGGCCTGGACGGTTTAATTTTCACCGCGGGCATCGGCGAGAATCAACCCGATGTCCGCGCACAAATCGTGAAATGGTGCCGCGGTTTCGGATTGCGCATCGACACCGCCAAAAACCGCCGCGCCCGCGGGATTGCGCTCCCCATTCACGCGCGGAATTCCAAGGCGGCAATCTTCGCGATTCCCACGAATGAAGGCTTGATGATGGCGCGGGATACGGTGCAGGTCGTGAGTGCGGAGTCGTGAGTGAGGAAAGCCTGTTGACTCCTCAATGAATAATGTGCAAAAATAATTAAAATTGCACATCCCCTTGGAGCAGATCATGCGAACCAACATCACCATCGACAGCAAGCTTATTCAAGAGGCCCAAGCGGTCGCGGGCGTGGCCACCAAGGCCAAGGCCGTGGCGATTGCACTGCAGGAATTTGTCCGCTGGCATCGGATTGCCCAAGTCAAACGACAGCGCGGCAAACTGCGTTTTCGCGCCGACACTGCCCGTATTCGCCGCCATGACTAAACCGCCGTGGGTCATCCTCGACACGTCCGTCTGGATCGAATATTTTCGGGAAAAGAATCTGACCCTGTGCGAAACGGTTGAGTCACTTATTGCGCAACGACGCGTGCGTCAGCTCCACATCATCACTGCCGAATTGCTACGCGGCGCTCTGCACGCATCCGATCAGCGCATGATCCAAAACACCATCGGATACATTCCCGTGCTGCCACTCACCGATGCCTTCTGGTTGTCCGTAGGAGCGTTCTGTTTTCAACTCGCCCGCAAAGGCACCGTGGCTTCGCTACCCGACGCCTGGATTGCCCAAGCCACCATTGATCATCACTGCCAACTCTGGAGCCTCGACGCCCACTTCCGCCACATCGCTCGTCACGCCCCGTTGCAACTGTTTGCGGCGTGAGTCTCCCTCACGACGGCAGTTGACGATAGATTGCTTTGGCGCGACCAAAATTTTTGATCGCCACAATCGATGTCTGTGAACAAAAAATGGACGGCGTGTTTGATTATTTACCCGGCAGCATCGTGAAGCATTCCTTGCCTCGCATGCGGTAAACGGAAAATCCACGATGATCCAACGTACAAATGCGTGCGAGACGTCGTTCTTCTGCTAACGCAACGAGCGTTGCATCGGCAAAATCCATCGGTACGGAGGCGTATTGTTCCATCAGTTGCATCGCCCTCGCAAACAGCACGGCGCTGGAAGACGCGATCTCGACTTCGAGTCGGAGCAAAAGCTCATAACACGCGCGCTGAAAACGCACCTGATCGTTCAGGAGATACATGGCTTCCGTCACCACCGGCACGGTAGTGACAAAACGTTCCCGAAATGTCAGCAAGAATTCTACGCAGCGTGGATGCATGCGCTCGCGACGGTCGAGCCATGCCACTAACGGCCCGGTATCAAGCAGAACGAGTGCCATGCCGCCTCATACGCGTGCGTAAATGTTTCCGGTGATTGCTGCCGAGATCGACCTCGCCAGAGTCAACACACCCCACCAGATCAGCCACCTGATCAAACAGTGACGAAGAGGCAACGGGTGCCGCCGAGGATAAAAATTTTCGCAGCGCCATGCGCACGATATCGGCCTGCTTCATTTGCAGCTGGCGCGCGGCACGCTTCACAAGTCCCAGCAAATTCTGCGGCAAACGTATGGTGAGTTGCGCATCCATAAAAGTCAGCATGCACTACATTGCAGTGCATTGCAATTCTTTTTTCTATTGCGTTTTTCGCGTGGCGAGCGGTTGCTCCGTGGAGATTTTTTCTTCGCGGCGCATGCGGAACCAATTCCAGAGGAGCCACACCACAACGAGCGCACCGCCCGCCATCATCACCCAATGTTCATAGCGCCGGACATCCTGGCGTAGCGCCTCGATGTTGCTGCCGAACATCAGGCCCAGGCCCACAAACAGTGGCACGCTGACAACCGCGCCCAGCGTGTCGTAGAGGGCGAAGGTGCGCACGCGCACATGCATCGCACCCGCCAGCAAAAAAGTCGGCGAACGCAAGCCCACCAAAAAACGCGCGAAGAAAATGGCGCCGGCGCCCTTGCGCTGAAAGTTGTGACGAATACGCGCGATGCGTTCGGGCGGAATGAGGCGCAACAACCACCGATGCGCGAGGAGTTTTTGTCCGTAGTGCCGACCGAAAAAATAGAGCAGCGCATCGCCCACGAGTACACCGAGCAGACACACCACCACGGTGGGCAACAGGCGCAATTCACCGATGTACGTGAAATAGCCGCCGGTGATCAGCGCGACATCTTCCGGAAACGGATTACCCACGCCGCACAGCACCAGGAAAATCAGAAGCGCGAGATACAACCAGTGTCCGCTGAATTGGGTCAGAAGTGATTCCATTGAGTTCCGAGGGACGAGGGACGAGGGACGATCGCTCCTTTCAGTCGCTGGGACGAGGGACGAAACTGCCGTGAAGTGAATGCTGTTTCGTCCCTCGTCCCAGCGCCCTAAGGCGCGGTCGTCCCTCGTCCCTCGCCTTTCATCGCCTCTTCTACCGCACGCAACTCACCCGCGGTACGAAAATCGCGATGCAGCACGCCGTCGGGCGAGTGCGGACCGACGTAATATTTCGGCCATTTCCAACTCGCGGCGCGAATGCGTTCCAGGCGTTCGGCGGACCATAGCGACGGATCGTCGGGAACTTCCAATCCCGGATGCGCGGCCCACCAGGCGCGGGTTTGCTCACCCAATTGCATCACGGCGGAAAATCCGATCTGGAAAAAATTCGTGAGCCATTCTGCGGTGAGCAGATTCGCAGCGAGCTCCGCATTGTCGCCCGCGCGCAGCGTCAATCCCACATTCGCAAACGCAATCGCCTTGTGCAGGGCCGCGTGCAAGGTCTCGGCGGAAATCGGATGACTGTCGGCGAGCACGACACGATTCGCCAACCGCGCCAGTTCCAGCGCCACCGCATCGCGCAGCGCATCACTCGCCAGGCGATCAATCGCGTCACGCAACAAGAGCGATTCATGCGCAATCGCCGCGAGCGCGAATCCACCGGGCGGCAGCGGCGCGTCGTCGTCGGTCTGCTTGGGAATCAGGCGGCGCGGGAGTTGGTCATATTGGTCAGATCGCACGCGCCGATACACGGCAATCGCCTCGTCCCATTCCGGGAATCCCGATTCAGCTAAACGGCGCCCGCGTTGTTCGTAGGCGAGTTCTTCTTGCTCGGACGGCAACAGGCCAATCAGCGCGTGCAAGAGCCGCCGCATCTCGCCGGGTTGTTGCTTGCCAAAGGTCATGATCATCGGCGCTAACCATTGCTCGATTTTTTCGTCGGCGACCTGAAAAAAATAGAGGCCGTCCAGCGTTTGCGGCGCGGCCTCGCGCGGCCAGGGAATCGCGTCGCCGATATCTTCGTCGCCCAAACGGATATACACGGTGACCCATTGTTTGAGCAGAAGTCCCAAAAATTCCTGGTCGATTTCGGAAAAAAATTGTTCGATTTTTGCAATGCCGCCGGTGGCGATGAGACGCAACCATTCAAAGGTGGGTTCGGCGAGCCAGCGATCTTTGCTCCAGCATTCCACGTCGAAACAAAATTGGATCTGTTCGGCGCTGCTGTGATGCAACAACGTGAGCGCGTCGTCGCCGCCCAGCTCTTGCAACGTGAACCATAATTCTTCGGATGGCAGGGCGCGCACCAGCGCTGCGGGATGTTCCGACAATTCACACAGTGCCAAACGCTGCTCGCTGCCGACGCGCAACACCATGCGCACCTGTTCGGGAAGACTCAGTCGATGCCACGCCTTTTCCGCCAGCACGCGATCCTTCGCCAAGAGTTGCAGCGGATCCATGGTCAACACCGCGGTCTGGGCCGCAGCGTTCGTCGTTGTATTATCGGTCATAGCAGGCGGAGTTAGCAAATTCGCGTGCCTGGCACCAAGAAAAAATTTCGCAACTCGTTGATTTTTCAACGGTCGATTGTCGAACCGTGCGGTGATTTTTTATGCGCACGCTGATTTCATTGAGTTTTTTACAAATCATCGTCCCGCCCCCTTACCCCTCCGCACCCCGCAAACACGCGCCAGCGGCCTTCCTGCGCGTTAGTTGCGCGGTGCCAGGCAAATTTTTCGGAATAGTGTCGGATAAATCTGTCGGGCTACGCAATGCGCGCTTCGTGATCGGCGGTGGTGGCCTGCAGATTTTTGATGTGTTTGCTGTGTTCCGTGACCGCGTGTTGGGTGAGATCGATCTTGTCGCCCAGTAGACGAATTTCATTTTTGAGTTCGGAGCGAAGCGCCTGAATTTCACCTTTGAGTTCGGTGCGTAGCGCTTGAATTTCACCTTTGAGCTCTGAGCGCAATGACCCGATTTCCCCTCGCAACTCCTGGCGCAACTCGGTCTTCATCTCCTGCATTTCCTGGCGCAGCACGGCCTCGGAGGCGCGCACCGTGGACCGCGTAAAATCCTTCATGTCCTCAAACAGCGGGATGAGTCGTTCGATCGTGAATGGAGCAGGCTTGCGGTTTTTGGGTAGCGATTGGGAAGCGCGTGATTTTGTCGGCGGTGCCATCACCATTCTTGTAACAAAGGCACCTGCAGCGCGCAAGACAAAAGGCCGTGAATCATTACGTAACCTTGCTTCTTTCCCCTTCCGCGTTGCCGTCGGCATCCGCCGCCGCAACACCGCCATCGCTGAGATCAATGGGAACGGGTGCCGCCTGACTGCCGGAGGATTCGTAACTCTGCATCGCGTCGTCGAAGACATCGGCGGCCTTTTCATGGCGACCGAGTTCGCGCAACGCCGTACCGAGCGACACGGCGACATCACCGGCGGTACGCAAATCACCACGTGCCTTGGCTTCGCCCCGCGCAATCGAGAGGGCCGCGACCGCTTCCAGATGACTCTCCAGGCTGATCAAGATATCGTCGGTGAATTCGCCGCTTCCCGCGCGCTCGTAGGCCCGAATGGCGAGTTGGGCATCGCGCACGGCGCCCAGCGAATCCCCAACACCCATCCGATGTTTCATCAATCCGCGATAGATCACCGCGGCCTCGGCAAATTTTTTCCGCTCCATCAGGGCCAGCGCGCGCCGTTCCTGACGCAGATGCCGCCCCTTGCTGCGTCCCCTCAGCAGTGCATCAGCACCCTTCGCCAATTCCAGAAGCACTTCATCCAAACCAAAAAAGCCCAGCACCATGCCAAGCATCCAGAGACCAAACCCAATCTCAATAACAATCCCGATCACAGATTCAAAGAAGCCTCCGATGGAAGCGGTCGTCAGTGTGTGCGAAGGCGATGCATTCGCGAACGATGGCACCAATTTAGAAATTTATTTTTACGCGCCTTTTTTCAACCCTTGCGCAATGTAGTGGACGATTTGCTGATTGAGGGAGCGGTGGGCGCGCTGCGAATGGCGGAGGAGTTGGGCATGCATGGTGGGTTCTAACCGCAACAACAAACGTCCGGTGCATTGCTGGTAATCTTCGATTTTTCGCAGGGCCACGGCATCGAAAATCCGGTCGCCACAGCGGTCGCATTCGTCCACCGCCACGTCGGGCACGGTGATTTTTTTCCCTCGCTTCAATCGCACCGGCACAGAAACAATGCGCGTCGAGGTCATGCCTTTACCGCAACTCGGGCATCGATATTTCGCCATACTTACCTCGCTTCGTGAAAGGTGATCACAAAATAGGCCTGCCCGCCGCGTTCCACGATTTTTCCGCAACTATACAACGGATCACCATCGATCGCCGGACCGACGACGACATATTTGTATCGTGCCACACCCGATTCGTCTTTCGTACGCTTCACCACACGGCCATGCAAGATACTGTGGATAAAATCTTCGACCGTCCATGCGCCGTCGAGCAATTGCTGCGCCGCCTTGCCGGAGAACAAGAGTCGGTGTCGCTTCACCAATATGCGGATACGTTCCAACACAGAAAAATAGTATCGATATGATACTATGCTGTCAAGAGTCAGATTATAAAAAAAGTTGTCCTCTCCCCAGACATCCACTAATCACCCCACGTGCTCACGGAACCACAAGCGTTGGCGCCATTATGTCGCGCGTATGGCGTGTTGCCGCAATATCGCGACATGCATGGTCGCGTCGTTACCGCGGCGCCGGAAATTTTGTTGCACATGGCGCGGGCGTGCGGCGCATCTGTCGAAAATTTTTCCGATATTCCCGACGCACTCCGTGCGCATGCCACCGCCGCAACTCAGCAGTTGCTGCCCGGCACGCACGTCGTATGGCACGGGCGCTCGAGCCGCATTCCCCTTGTGCTCCCCGAAAAAAAATCTGCCGCACACGTGATTGATTTTGCGATCGATGCACACCACTGGAGCACGCCCATCAACGATCTGCCGCGCAGCACGCGCACACTCGCCGATGGTCGCATCATCGACATCGCATTGCTCGATGTAAAAACATTTCCCGCCGCACTCCCACTTGGTCATCATCACCTCACCGCAACATTTGGTTCCGCCACGAGCGAATGTCTTTTGATCGTTGCCCCGATGATGGCAACGGCGTCGCCGGTCGCCGGTCGCCGGGGACCGGTTACTGCAGTGCATTCATTTGGTCTTGCTGTAACTGGCGACCGGCGACCGGCGACCGGCGATGTTTGTCTCGGTCTCTTCACGCCCCTCTACGCCCTGCGCCGCCCCAACGATTGGGGCTGTGGCGATTTTCGCACATTGCGTGAGCTCGCCGATGGCGTGGCTCCGCACGGCGTTTCGCTCATTGGAACACTGCCACTGCTTGCAGCTTTTCACGACGAACCCTTCGATCCGAGTCCGTATCAACCGATCAGCCGCCTCATGTGGAATGATCTGTATCTCGATCTCACCGCGTGTCCCGAATTTTCGCTGTCGCCCGCCGCCCAGCAGATCGTGAACAGCACTGACTTTGCCGCCGACTGCGCGCGATTGCGCGCGAATCCGCACGTCGATTACCGTGCGGTCTTTGCATTACGAAAAAAAATCATCGCCGCACTCGTTACCACCAATCAGCAACACGCCGAGCGCACAACGGCTCTGCGCAATTTCATCACAACGAATCCAATGATTGAGCAGTACGCCGTGTTTCGCGAGACGCGAGACGCGAGACGCGCGACGCAATACACCCAATGGCAGATGCACGAACAACTCCACGCGCTCCGCACGCATCTCGAACATCAGCAGCAAGGATTGTATCTCGATCTGCCGATTGGTGTGCATCGCGACGGTTTCGATGTGCAGCAATGGCCGGAATGTTTTGCGCACAACGTCACGCTTGGTGCCCCACCGGATTGCATGTTTCGCTCCGGGCAAAACTGGAACGCGCCGCCGCTGCAGCCCGCGCATTTGCACACCGCCGCGGGAATTTTTCATTGGCGCGGCATCGTGCAGCATCACATGCGCTATGCAAAGACGTTGCGCATCGATCACGTCATGGGATTGTTGCGGCAATTCTGGATTCCGCACGGAAACAGCCCGCGCGATGGCGTCTACGTGCGTTTTCCGGTGGAGTTGCTCACGGCGGTCGTGTGTCTCGAGTCGCAACACTTCCAGTGCGCCGTCGTGGGAGAAAATCTGGGACTCGTTCCGCTCGCCGCAAATCGTGTGCTGCAGCGTCACGGATTTTCTTCCATGTATGTGGCGCAAGGTTCCGTGCAATCCGCACCGACACCGCACATTTCATCGCCCGCGCAAGACGATCTGGCGTGCCTTGGCACGCACGACATGCCCTCGTGGCAGGGATTTTTGTGTGGCGGCGATTTGCAAGAGGCGTTGCGCGTGCAACTGTACGATGCAGAACTCACCACGACGTTGCAGACCGCACGCGATCGCATCAACGCCGCGTTTTGCGCCTGGGCCCACGCCCGCGGCGCGCCGCACGATGAAAATTTTTCCGCACACGCGCTGCAACTGTTGCTCGATTTTCTCGCGCAGAGTCCGGCGCACACACTCATGATCGACCCCGCGGATCTGCTGGGACTCACGCTCCAACACAATCTCCCCGGCACCTCGCCCACGCAGCGTCCCGAAAATTGGTGCGCACGGTATCCGGTGATGATCGATGAAATCGTCGCGCGTCTTGCTCTTCGCGCCAATACGCATTACACACCACCGCACGCATGACGCCCCCATTCACCGACCACGATCTGTATCTGTTTCACGAAGGCACGCACTGTCGCTTGTATCAACAACTCGGCGCGCATGTGTTACCAGACGGGCAAGGCACGTATTTCGCGGTGTGGGCGCCGCACGCGCAGGCGGTGAGTGTGCTGTGCGATGCGAATCAATGGCGCGCGGGCGTGCACAATTTACAACAACGCACCGGCATCTGGTCGGGCACGATCGACACACTGTTTGCTGGCGCGCTCTACAAATTTGCGATTCGTTCCGCGTACGATCATCAATGGCACGAAAAGGCCGATCCGTTTGCGTTCGCCGCTGAACTCCCGCCGCGCAGTGCGAGTGTCGTTGCCGATCTCTCCTACGATTGGAACGATGGCGCGTGGATGAAAAATCGCCGCACCTTCGACGCGCATCACGCACCCATGTCGATTTACGAATTGCATCTCGGTTCGTGGCAACGCAATGCGCACACTCCCGGCGCGTGGTTGTCGTATCGCGACATCGCCCCGCGGTTGGCGGCGTACGTGCACGACCTGGGATTCACGCATGTGGAATTGTTGCCGATCATGGAACATCCGTTTTACGGATCGTGGGGTTATCAAACGACCGGTTATTTCGCGCCCACGCGTCGTTACGGATCGCCGCAGGATTTCATGTTCCTCGTCGATTATCTCCATCAGCACAACATTGGTGTGATTCTGGATTGGACCCCGTCGCATTTTCCGGTCGACGGACACGGACTGTGGCGCTTCGACGGCACGGCGCTGTTTGAATACGAAGATCCGCGCGAGGGATTTCATCCCGATTGGACGAGTGCGATTTTTAATTACGGCCGCGGCGAGGTGCAAAGTTTTTTGCAAAGCAGCGCGCACAATTGGTGCGATCGGTATCACGCCGATGGCTTGCGCGTCGATGCGGTCGCCTCCATGTTGTATCGCGATTACTCGCGCGCCCCGGACGCCTGGAAACCAAATATTTTTGGCGGCCGCGAACATCTCGAGGCAATCCAGTTCGTGCAACGCCTGAATGCCGGTGTCTATCGCGACTTTCCCGGCGTGCAGGTCATCGCCGAAGAATCCACCGCGTGGCCCATGGTGTCGCGCCCGGTCGATCAGGGCGGACTCGGATTTGGTTTCAAATGGGACATGGGATGGATGCACGACACGTTGCAATATTTTCGACGCGATCCGATTCATCGCCGCCATCATCACGACGAACTCACATTTCGCTCCGTGTATGCGTGCACCGAAAATTTTGTGTTGCCGCTCTCGCACGATGAAGTCGTGCACGGCAAAGGATCGCTCATGCAACAAATGCCGGGCGACGCCTGGCAACGCGCGGCGAATCTGCGTTTGCTGATCGGTAGCATGATGGCGCTGCCAGGGAAAAAATTGCTCTTCATGGGCAACGAATTTGGTCAGTGGCAGGAATGGTCGCACGAAGAGGCGCTGCATTGGTATTTGGCGGCCGCGATGCCGCACGCCGGATTGCAACACTGGGTGCGCGATTGCAATCAGCTCTATCGCCGCGAACCCGCGCTGCATCGGCTCGATTGCGAACCGGCGGGTTTTGAATGGATCGATCATCAGGACCGCGACCAGAGTGTGCTCGCGTTTTTGCGCCACGATGGTGCGGGGCGCTGCGTGCTGATCGTGTGCAACTACACACCCGAACCGCGTTTCAATTATCGCATCGGCGTGCCACAGGCGGGCGAATGGCGCGAACTCCTCAACAGCGATGCCGCGTGTTACGGCGGGAGCAACATGGGCAACTTGTCGCGCGCCGCCACAACCACGCCAGGCACACACGGCCGTGAACACGCGCTGTCACTCACGTTGCCACCGTTGGGAATTGTTTTTTTAGAGACTAGAGACTAGAGAATAGGAAGATGTCACTAGTGAACTCCTCCTATTCCCTAGTCTCTAGTCCCTAATTCCTATGAAACACATCACCCTCCACGGTCACTTCTACCAACCCCCGCGCGATAATCCGTGGACGGGCGTGGTCGATGCGCAACCGACCGCGGCGCCGTTTCATGATTGGAACGCGCGCGTCACGGCGGAGTGTTACGCGCCGAATGCGGCGGCGCGCGTGTTGGATGAACACGGCCACGAAATTGCGCGCCACAATAATTACGCGCGCATGAGTTTTAATTTTGGCCCCACATTATTATCGTGGTTGGAATCTGGTGATCCCACCACCTACGCCGCGATTCTGGCGGCGGATCGCGAGAGTATCGTCGCGTTTGGTCACGGTTCCGCGCTGGCGCAGGCGTATCATCATTGCATCATGCCGCTCGCCAATGCGCGCGACAAAATCACGCAGGTGCGCTGGGGCATCGCCGATTTTGCGCATCGCTTCGGTCGCGCGCCGGCAGGCATGTGGTTGCCGGAAACGGCGGTCGATCTGGAAACGCTGCACATCATGGCGCAACACCAGATCGCCTTCACGATTCTGACGCCGCAACAAATATCGCATATTCGCGCGCCAAACGGCACATGGGAGCCCGTTTCAGCAACCGGCGCGCCGTGGCATCGACCGTATCGCATTGCATTGCCCGACAATCGCCACATCGTCGCGTTGTGTTATCATGAACCGATTTCCCACGCGGTCGCGTTCGAACAGATTCTTTCGTATGCACCGCATTTCGTGGGGCGACTCGGCGCGGAATTCGACATGCAATGCAGCGAACCACAACTCATGCATATCGCCACCGATGGCGAAACCTACGGGCATCATCACAAATTCGGCGACATGGCCCTGGCCGCCGCGTTGCGCGAATTGCAACAGACGCCACACATCACGCTTACCAACTACGCCGCGTTTCTGGAAAAATTTCCGCCGACTTTTGAAGCGCGCCTGCGCGAGAACACGTCGTGGAGTTGTGCGCACGGTGTGGAGCGGTGGCGTAGTGATTGCGGTTGTCAGACCGGCGGCGAACCGGGGTGGAATCAGGCGTGGCGGGCGCCATTGCGCG
>Ga0209515_10002407_pt1 | contig 28857 bp, 18 predicted proteins | sample Subgroupgradi54m_FD_187454 | JGI IMG/M metagenome (GOLD analysis project Ga0209515, IMG submission 187454) | Subsurface groundwater microbial communities from S. Glens Falls, New York, USA - GMW60B uncontaminated upgradient, 5.4 m (SPAdes)... ... | reverse complement strand
CCCGCCACGAGGCTGAGGTCCAGATCATGCCAGTCGTTCTGGGTCCCCGCGTACAGCTCGTGGACGTGGCCGTCGTTCGACCGGAAGATGACATGCCGAAGATTTGCGAAGCTGTATCCCATGGGATCGCCCGCGGCTGGCGGGGCGTTGGCCGCGGCACTCAGGTCCTGGTCGCGCCACGCGCTGGGCGACCAGTTCAGGCTATGGACATGCCCGTTCACCGAGCGGTAGACGATGTGCTGAACGTCGGCAAAGACGTAGCCCATGGGATCGCCCACCGCCAGCGCAGCGCCAGTCACGGCGGTGAGGTCGAAGTCGTGCCATCTGCCGTCGTTCGTCCAGTACAGCTCGTGGATATGGCCATCGTTCGAACTGACCACGACGTGCTGGATACCCGCAAAGACCCAAGCCATGGGATCGCTCGCTGCGGGCGGAGCGCCGGTCTCCACACTGAGGTCGTGATCGTGCCAGTTGCCGTCGCTCGTCCAGTACAGCTCGTGGACATCGCCATCGTTCGAACGGAAGACGACGTGCTGAATACCCCCAAAGACCCAACCCATCGGATCGCCTGTGCCGACGGGGGCTCCACTGGCGAGGGTGAGGTTGTTGTCGTGCCAGTTGCCGTCGCTCGACCAGTACAGCTCGTGGATGTGGCCGTTCGTCGACCGGTACACGACATGCTGAATGTTCGCGAACACCCAGCCCATCGGATTGCCCGCCGCTGTCGGTGCGCCCGTGGCAGCGCCGAGATTGTTGTCGCGCCACGCCGGGACGGACAGTAGCCGCTCGGGCGAGCCCGTTGCCTCCTCCGGTGTTGCACCCGGATGATTCGAGACGTCGTCGCTCGAGCTCCACGCCCCCGTCGTCGCGGTCTCGGCCTCAGGTTCAATCTCGCCGCAGCCAGAGGCCAGCGCGAGTGCTCCGGTGATGATGAGCGGCCAGCAATACAGACTTCGAGATCCATGAATCTTCATCAAGTGACTCCTGTCGGTTCCACGCGTTCGCATCGGTTCTCCTCGCTTGCAGGGTCGAGATGCGCGGCACGATTGCAACGGGAATGCCAGGGGGAATTCGCGTGGACGCTCGCCAGGTTGGCGGCGCCAGCGCGGGATGCCACGCCCCGACGAACGCCTGCCACACGCGGCTGCTGCGAGTGCCACGGTCGGTGCGGTCCAAGGCCACACACGCGCCCGGATCGGGCCGTCTCGCGGCGCTGCCCGACGAAGGGGATAGATTCCAGTTCTGGCGAAGGACAGGCAGGAGCAAACGTGGCAGGTCCGAGGCGGCGTGCACTGGCATTGTCAGTGCAACGCAAATGGCAGATCCCCTTGTCGGGGGTCTGTCGGTTCAGGAGGGGCAGAGGCGATCAGCCGCCTGCCATGAGGTAGTTGAAGACGCTACCGGGGCCGGTCCCTTCGTGGATCACGGTCACGCTCGGGTCGATGTCCCACGAGCTGTCCTCGCCGGTGATGGTGTTCACGTGGCGCGGGCCGGTCGCGCCGCGCAGCACCATCTCGGTCGACAGGCCACCGTCGAAGTTCATGGCCGTGGTGGCGCCCAGGACGTCGCGGAAGAACTCGCCCAGCTGGTTGTAGGTGGCGCCCTGGCCGCCGTTCACGCCCTCGCCGTCGGCGACGACCAGGTACAGCACGCCGCCGGTGGTCACGCCCACGGCGGTGCGTGCCCACGCCAACGTGTAACCCGATCCCGAGTCGTGGTTGCCGCGCCAGGAGGCGAGGCCGCCCTTGAGCAGCAGGGGACTGCACTGCAGCGCGTAGTCGACGTCGCTGACGCCGTCGCGCGGCGCCACGTCCCAGATGGGGACGCCGGCCTGCCGCCACTGGGCGGAGGTCGTCGAGAAGAAGTTCGCCTCGCTCTGGGGGACGATGCTGATCTGCTGCTGCGTGGCCGTTCCCGAGATGCGCAGCATGGGCAAGGTCGAGGCGGGCTGCAGCACGGTCGGCGCCGGCTCGGCCTGCCAGGCGAAGCCGCCTTCGTTGAGCAGCTCCGACGAGACGTAGCCGCGCGAGTAGAAGTAGCCCACCGCAGCATCGATGCCGCTGGTGTCGAAGAAGCCGCCATTGATCATGGCCAGCGCCGCTTGACCTTTGTCGACGGCGATGTTCTTGAGCTCGGTGGTATGACCGTTCACCAGGGGCGACTTCTCCAGCTTGACGCTCGCCGAGGCGGGATCGACGCGCACGGTGTGCAGGATGGTGCGACCGCGCGAGTAGTCGATGTACGTGGTGTAGCTCATGCCCCGGGCGGCGAGGGCGCTGAACGACTCCTCGAGCGGCGTGTCGATCTGCACGCCCGAGCCCGCGGGTACCCTCACGTTGACCGCGATGGTGCTCGAGAAGCCGGCCCTGGACACGGTCACTCGCAGCGGGCCGCCCGCGGCGGTGGGCAGGCTCCAGCTGCCGTTGGCCGCGGTGGTGGCGGTCAGCGCGCCCGTCGATACCGTCGCGCCCGCGATGGGCGCGCCCGACACGTAGCGACCATCCGACCCGAGGCGGCGCGCGGTGACCACGCCGTAGAGGCCTGCGTGCGCGGCCGTGCACTCGACGCGGATGCCGTAGTCGCGGTTGAACGCCGAGCCCGTGCCCACGGGCGGGCCGGTGTCGCGCATCATGAAGCCGAGCGGGAACGAACCCGGCTGGCTGCAGGTGAGCGCGAACCGGCGCGTGTGCGTGTCGGTGATGCGGACGTGGCCGGTGGTGCCGACGCGGTTCGAGAGGTTGAGCGCGGCGGGCACATGCAGATCGGGGTTCACCTCGACGCCGGCCGAGTAGAGGCCGTTGCCGGCCTGGATGTGCACGGCCACGGTGTAGCGCACGCCGACGCGCAGCGGCACCTGGCCATTGACCGGACCGATCCTGCCGCTCGGGCCATAGATCTCGGTGGCGTCGATCCACGGCGCGTTGGTGTCGACGAGGACGCGGCTCGGGTTGTCGACCTGCTGGTTCCACACGCCGTAGCCGTTGGCGGCGTAGTCGATGAACCAGTAGCCGCTGGTCGACTTCACGCTCAGATCCAGCCTGCCGTCATGATCGTAGTCGCCGGGAGTGGCCGTCGACGAGCTGCCGCCGCGGCCGTCGTAGCTCGTGTGGTCGTCGAGGAAACCGTTGCGCGCGTAGTAGACCGACCAGATGCCGCTGGCGTCCTTGGTCGCGAAGTCGGCCTTGCCGTCGCCATCGTAGTCGGCGGGCACCGGGACCGACGTCGGCCCACCGTAGCCGCCGTGGATCTCGTTCCAACCGTCGAAGCCATTGCGCGCGTAGTCGATGTACCAGGTGCCGCTGGCGTCCTTGACCGCGAGGTCGGCCTTGCCGTCACCGTCGTAGTCCGCAGGCACGGGGATGGCGGTGGCGTCGCCGTAGCCGGTGACATGCACGTCCCAGGTGGTGCCGATGCCGTTGGACGAATAGTCGACGTACCACTCGCCGGAAGACGTCTTGGTCGCGATGTCGGCCTTGCCGTCGCCGTCGTAATCGGCGGGCACCGGCACGACGTTGGCGTCGCCGTAGCCGTGCAGCTCCACGTCCCAGACGCCAAAATAGTTGCTTGCGTAGTCGATGGCCCACATGCCGCTGGCGTCCTTGACGGCGAGGTCGACCGTGCCGTCGCCATCGTAGTCGGCCGGCACGGGCACGGCACCCGAACCGCCGTAGCCGGGATAGGCAAGATCCCAGCGTCCGCCGAAGCCGTTCTTGGCCAGGTCGATGTACCAGACGCCGTTCGAGCCCTTGAGCGCCATGTCGGTGAAGCCGTCGCCGTCGTAGTCGGCGGGCACGGGCTTGGCGTCGGCAGGCGACGATTGCAGGAGCGTCGCTTCGTGGGCGGCGTGCGGTTCGTCGACTGGCGCCGGCATGCCTTCGTCGACGCAGGCGGTGGTTGCGGTGGCCAGCAGCGCGAGGCCGGCCAGCGAGAACGAGGAAGCGATCCGACGTGACTGAGTCATGAGGGGCGCCTAAGTGCAAACGCTGCGCCGGGAATTCGAAGCGAAAACCAAGGCTTTCTTCGGCACGCGGAGGCGAGCGAGCTGATCTCGGATGTGCGCGAGCGAGGCCGCGCGAGCCCGGGCGTCACCAGGTGATCGCGCGGCGTCAGTGCGCGATCGCGGCCGGGTGACGACCCCCAAGCCCGCGGCGACACGCCCGCCATGCGGCTCTCGTTCGACGAAATTGCCCAGGTAGAGGTCTTGATGAGACGGGCGTGGGCGCGTGGGTGGCTTTCGCTTCGAGGCGACCCTAGAATGCTCGCATGTCAACTGTTCCCGCGTGTTCCAGCTGCTTCGCGTCCGGCGAAGTGCCTACCGACTATGGAGCGGTCGACTGCCCCGATTGCGGCGGGGCTGGGTTTCTCCCCTCCCGGCACGTGCTCGTCGATTGGCGCGTGCGCGACTTCGAGCAAGCGGTGTCGCGTGGCGATGGTCTCGGGCCCTCCGACCTTAAATGGATGCTGACCGAGCTGCGGCAGGCGCGCGCCGCATTGATGGAGATCATCGCGCTCGCTCATGACATCGACGATGGCGACGCGATCGCGCAGCGGATCCGTTTCGTCGCCAACAAGGCGCTCGGCCTGTACGAGGTCAGTGCCGCGGAACGTCCGGGCCACGAGGCCGGGGCAGCGCTCGTACCTCGGGCAGTGACATGCCAAGCTCCCAGGGCCACGTCGGCAGCTCCGGCGCAGAGCGAGCCCGGTGGTGAGCCAGGACATTTGCCATAGGGTCTTGCTGCAGCAGCGCCAAGGTCGCGGCCGAACCGAGCCATCGCGCGTCTCCGGTTCGTGATCGTCGCCACTTGTGCCTGGCCGGGTGCGCGTCGCAGTCTCGATGGATGCGCACCGCTCGCCTCGTCCTGCCCTTGGTCGTGCTCCTCGCTGGCTGCACCGACGAGCCGACGGTCCACGTGCGCGGGCTCGTGCGCGACGAGCACAACATCCCCGCCGCCCGTGCGGTGGTCTTCGTGGTTCAACGCTCGGACGAGGGCGTTTTTCAATCAGTGCAGTCGTCCACTGACGATCAAGGTAACTACGATGTGGAGCTGCGCGATCTCGGCAGTACCGCCGTCTCGATCGAGGCGACCTCGGGTAACTCGACGGCAGGCGCCGACGTGGCCCTTCCTTACGACGGTCTGGTCCCCGATCTGCATTTCTGGGATGCCGCGCTGCGGCTCACGCCCGCCGAGATGGGCCGCTCGCTCTTGTCGTGGAACGCGGCGCCGGCCGACCTGGCAAGCCGCGGCTACCAGGTGTCCGGCTTCGTCGCCGGCGCACGTGGCCGGGGCGAGCTGGGCGCCTTCTTCTCCGACGTGGTCGACGGTACGACCTTCGACCTGACGCCCGAGCTCATCGAGGACTTCCCCGTGCAGCTCGCGGTCGTTGCGGGACGCGAGCACCCGTGCCCGCGCGCGGTCTGCACCTGGGTGCGCTCGCTGCCGACGTCTCCGGTCGAGCCCGACGTACGCGTACCGGTTTCGCGCGGGGCGTCCTGCTCGGCCGCCGACTCCGAAGGAGCGCTCGTGCCGCTTGCCAGCTGCCCCTACACTGACGGCAGCCTCGAGGCGGAGGACTTCGAGCTCCGCGAGCTGCGTGTGGAGCTGTTCTTCCAGCAGCCGCTGCGCCAGCTCGTCGTTCGCGGGCTGAAGTGGAGCGGCGAGCCGGGCACCACCGTGCAGGTCGAGCTCTCCTTGGATGGCTCGACCTTCACGCCAGTGGCCACGCTCGCGCCCGCGCCGGTGGCGACGGATGCCGTCTACCGCTCGCTCACGCTGCCCGAGGGCACGACGGCCCGCTGGATCCGATTGCGCAGCACCGGAACAATCGAGAGTCTCCAGGAGATCTCAGCATTCTGACCCACCGTCGCCGACGCGCTCACCTCGCGCCGCGTGGTGAGGTCGGAGACCAAGCTCATCAGCGCGGCCAGCGACCCGCGTCGGGCAGGGTGTCGGGCCTGGCCGGGAGCGCGGGCAGCTTCAGCGGCGATTCGACCTTGAGGCGCACCTCGCCAGTGTACCGACCCTGGATCATCTCCGGCGGCGGCGGGAAGCTCTTCTGCGCGAAGGCCTCCACTGCGCACTTCTTCAGCTTGGCGGTCGCGTCGGGCTCGAGCACGGTCACCTTGGTTGGTTTGCCGCCGGCCGCGGGCAGCTCGATGCGCACGTAGGCCTCTGACAGCGCGCCCGCCTGGGAGGCGCAGCTGGCGCCGACCTCTTTGAACAGGTTGCGCGAGGTCACCATGAAGGCGCGATACTTCTGCACCTCCTCGTTACCCGGGCCGCTCGCGGCCTCCTCCTCGGGCTCGCGCGCGTCCTCCTGCATCATGGCCGCCAGCTCGCGCTCGGCCTTCGCGCGTTCGTCGCTGACCCCGCTCGACGGGGTCGTGCTCGGCCCGGCGAAGCGTGCGCGGTTCTCCTTCAGGCTGGCCAGCTCGCCGGGATCCTGCTCGAGCGCGATGGCCTCGTCGGCAACGGCCAACGCCTGCACGCGCTCGCCACGATAATGATGGACCTCGGCCAGGGTGTCGCGCACGCCCGCATCCTTGGGCGCGAGCGCGACCGCGCGTTGCGCCGCCTGCAGCGCGATCTCGTCGTCGCCAAGCGCGAGCGCGAGGTAGGCGAAGTGGTTGAGGTCGGCGACGTGGTCCCAGGCGCGCTCGAGGCTGGCGGCGAGCAGTTTGTGCACGCGCGCGCGCGGCAGCCGACCCGAGAATGCAGCCAAATAGGTGGCCTGGCCGGCGCGCTCCGATCCCGGCCAGCGCTCGGCAAAGCGCGCCGCGTCCTCGGCCAGCTGCTTCCGGTAGGCGACCAGGCGGGCCAGGCTGCGCGCCTCCCACTCGGCCTCGGGCGCGATGCCTTGCTTGCCATGCGGATCGGCGGCTGCCACGCGTGCGTAGGCCGCCAGCGACTCGTCGAGGCGCCGGTGCGCGGCCAGCCAACGCGCTGCGCCCAGCAGCTGCGACGCGCTCGCCTTCTTGTCGGCGAGCCGCGCCTTCACCGTGGCCTCGTCGAGACGCAGGCTGAGGCCGCGCTCGATGAAGCGCACGAAGCTCGCCGGCGCGTCGGGCAGGCCGCGATCGCGCGTTACCACCTTGCCGTCTGCGTCGAGCACGATGAAAGTTGGGAAGGCGTTCACCTGGTAGCGCCCGGCCGCAGCCACGCCCTCGCCCTTCTCGGCGTCGTAGCGCACGAACAAGACGTCGGAGAGCGCCGCCTGCACGCCCGCATCGGGCATGAACTGCTCGTCGAAGCGGCGGCAGGGGTGGCACCAGTCGGTATAGAAGTCGAGGACGACGGGCTTGCCGGCCGCACGCCCCTGGGCGATCGCGTCGTCGATGGGCGGCGGCAGCGCGGATGCGGCGAAGGCGTGGGTCGTGCTCAACATGCCGGCGAGGACAAGGAGTAGCTGGAGTCGCATGGGGCAAGGGCACAGCAAGAGGCGGGCCATCGGCGCGGTGCCGGAAACCCGCGGGTTCACGCGAGCCGTGCTCCCCGGGGCGTCTCCGCTGTGCAGGTTTGTCCATCGCCACGTGCCACCGTGTGACAGTTCGACGAAAGGGCCGAGAACTCCAGAATGGTTGCTGCGCTTCAATTGCGAAGCCATGGTCTTCGAGCTCGACGGTCACATCACGTCGATCATTGCCATTCAGTGAGTCGGCGTTCGCCCCGGGAAGGTCGATGCACTCGATGCGGGTGATGTCGGTATTCCGGAAGCTATCCACGATGTGCTGGCGGCCCTGGCGTGGGCCGGAGGGGGCCGCGAGGAAGTCGGGGACTGACGCGCGCCGGTCCGCGTTTCAGGACGCCCGTGATCTCGGTCACTTGCTTCGCGATTGACCGGTCGAATGCCGCTCCGCTACCGTCCCGACCATGAAAAAGAAGCTTCCTCTCAAGCCCATCAAGAAGATCCAGCTCGAGAAGGAGACGCTCGCGCGCCTGGACCGTCGTGAGCTCACCACGCTGGAGCTCGATCTCGTGAAGGGCGCCGGTGGAGATGAAGAGTTGCAGGCCCCGGGGCCGATTCTGCGGAGCCGCGCCTGAGCTCGCTCGTAGTACTCGCCTCGCTCCGTGCCTGACCTGCGCGAGGCACTGCGTGCCTGCTTGCGGCAGCGCGGGCGTGGCTCGCTGCGACGCTCGCTCGAGGACGCCCTGCAGCTCGCGCGGCTGCGCGAGTGGTGCAGGCGCGCCTTGGCCGATTCGCACCTCGTCACTGTGGCCGCCCTGCTCACCGACGAGCTGCGCGCCACGCCGGCCGACCTCGAGGCGCTCGGCCTCGCCGTGGACGTGCTCGAGGCGTTCCCCGCGTGGCGCCGCGGGTCGCGCCGCGGCTTTCGTCCTGAGCCGCTGGGGCTGACGCCCGCGCGAGTGGGCGCGGAGCATCCCATCTCGACGCTTCGGCTGCAGTTCTCTGGCGAATCGTGGATGGTGCCGCTGGCGCTGCTGCTCCTGCGCGAGCTGCCACGCTGTATGGACGAGAGTACGAACTTCGTGGTCTCGGTGGAGCCGGGCGCCAACCTGGAGCGCCTGCGTGGGCTGCTGCAGCGGCTGGATGGCCGGCGCGCGGCGCGCTGCCGCATCGTCGAGCTCGCCGCGGCCACGTTGTTCGCCCAGGACGCTGCGCGCGCCGCCCGCACCCGCGACGGTGCCGCGGTCTTGCTGGTGCCGCGCACGTTCCGCGTCGGCGAGGCGCGTGCGCGCGACGCGGTGGCCGAATCGGCGGCAGTATCGCTCGGCCTTCGCGTGGTGCGCTCGCGCGCCTACTGGGAGGGCGGCAACATCCTGAACGATGACGCCAGCTGCTTCGTCGGCGCCGATACCATCGCCGTCAACAGGGCGCGTCTGGGCCTGACGGGCAGCGAGGTCATGACGTTGCTCGGTGCCGACCTCGGTGTCGAGATCGTCACCCTGGGCAACGCGGCGGCGGTCCGCTTCGATCGCGACAGTGGCGCGCTCGTGGAGTCGGGCCAGGACTCGTTTCACATCGACCTCGACGTGGCCTTGCTGGGACGTGTGGGCCGCCGGTCGCGCCCCACCGCACTGATCGCCGATCCGGCGCGCGGACTCGAGCTCGTGCACCACGTGCTGCGCCGCCGGTCGCTCTTCGAGGGGCAGTTCCTGCCCGCGAAAGCGGTGCGCGCCCACGTGGTCGCCGAATATCAGGCAGACGCGCGTGCGCGCTTCGACCGTCTCGTCGACTACAGCGCGACGCTGGAACGCTGCGGGTATCAGGTCATCGGCGTACCTGACCTACGTATCCGGCAGCGCGCCAACCTGTTTGGCCTGGTGAATCTGAGCTTTGGCTACTGCAACGTGCTGCCGGGGCCATGGCGAGGGCGGCCAGGCGTCTACTACCTCCCCTTCGGGATCGCGGAGCTCGATCGCGCCGCCGAAGCGCGCTATCGGCGCGCTGGCTGCGAGCCCGTGCGGGTGTCGCGCAACGCGCGTATCGCCAACGAGCTGAGGCGCCTGAGCGGGGGGCTTCACTGCGCCTGCGGTTCGCTATGATGGGCCCGCCCATGCCCGAACTTTCTCGACGTACCCAGCCCTGGCGACTCACCCAGCGCACGCCGCTACCGGGCGCGGGCGACGTGAGCCCGTTCTGCGTGGGGATGGTCGATGATCCCGAGACCATCGTCGCGGCATTCGACGCGGGTATCAATTTCTTCTTCCTGAGCGGCGATCTGCACTGGGGCATGTACGAGGCCACGCGCGTGGGGCTCGCGCGGCTGCTTGCGCGAGGCGGCATTCGTGAGCGGATCGTCGTGGGCGTGGTGTCCTACGTGACCCAGCCCGAGTTCATACCCGCGGCGTACGAAGAAGCGGTCGCTTCGGTGCCTGGGCTGGGGCGCGCCGACGTCCTCATCGCAGGCGGATGCTACGCCCACGACTTCTTCGTCAGGCTGGGCACGCTCGAGCAGCTACGCGCCTCGCGCTGGCTGGATGCGTGCGCCATCGGGGCGTCGTTCCACGATCGAGACGCCGCCCGGCTGGCAATCCAGCGTGGACTCATCGATGTGGCCTTCGTGCGCTATAACGCCGCGCACACCGGCGCGTTGAACGATCTGTTTCCCCATCTGCCTCGGCCACGCCTCTCGCTGGTCTACAACTTCTCCAGCACCAAGGGCTACGTGGCCGCGGAAACCCTCGACCGACTCGGACTCGGGCCCGACTACTGGCGGCCGCGCGTGACCGATCACTATCGCATGGTCGCAGCACGTGCCGAGCTCGATGGCGTGCTCTGCTCGCCGCGAACCCCCGACATGGTCCGTGCTCTCGTCGACGCGATGGCGCAAGCTCCACTCAGCGAGGAGGAGGAGCACTACCTGCACCACCTGGTGCTGCTCGCCAGTGGCCGCGCCCAGATCGACGAGGGCTGAGCAGGCGCGCCGACGCTGACCCGTACGCCGAGGACAACGCTCGCGCTGTCGTGGCCGGAATCGTGGAGCCTTGCCGTGGCGACCGCCGAGCCGATGGTCGTGATGGCCCCTCCGATCGTCAGCGTGAAGCCCAGGATGCGCCATTGCCGCTACCGGCGTGCCCGAGCGAGCGCCTCGGGGGTGGTCGGCCACAGCCGCCTCGAGGCCACACAACGAGAACGGGTACACCTTGCCGTCGCGGTCGTACTCGTAGTCGCAGTGATCATTTCTCTCGACGGACCAGGCCAGCACGCCCACGTAAGCGACGCCTGCATCGAACAGGGCTTGATACGCAGCGGCCACAGGTGACCCTGGCGCGCGCCGACGGTTGGTACGCGCGGGTGCTGACCAGACGGGGTTACGAACTGACGACACGAATTGTGCAAACCGCGCACAAGCGTGGGCGTGTGAAGCGTCGTCGACCTGCGCGCACGGGCACTTGCACCCACGCGCGACAGGCACGGCAGTTGCTCTGATGTCCGGGCATGCCGCGATGGTGCGGCTCTCCGAGCGGGGATTTCCAAAAGTCTGAACCCCGGCTCACGCAGGTAGCACCCCGACACTGGCAGCGCCACGCAACCCGAATGGACCGGGACTGCGTCTGGCGCTGCGTGGGTGGTCGGATCGCACGAGGAGAACTCCCAATGTCGAGAGTATTTCAGTCTCTATCCACGATCGCAGCCATTGGCGTCCCACCCAAGACGCCCCGGACCAGAAGACTCATGAACAGGGACTCGAAATTCTGCCTGCTTCTCTGCTTCGCCCTCGGCGGATGTCTCACCGATTCGAGCCTCGATACCGACGAGCCGGCCACCGATACTACCGAGCTGGCGGTCGGTCCGCAGACCCACTATCACAGCGAGAACTTCGGCGGCTTTGTCACTGGAGAGCATCACTACTACGAAACCCCCGACAGCTGTTCACCGGGATACGTGCGCTCGGGAACGCCGGCGACGCACTGGATCTCGCAGCTGGGAGGATTCTGTGCATTCGACAGCTGGGTCACGCCGGACGACCCCCGCGACTGCCGCGCTGTCATCCACGCCTATACGGCCGGGGGATGGTTCGGTGGAACTTGCGAGAGCTGGGTGAACGAGGTCGCGGAGACCAACCTCGCCGCGTTCAAGCCGGCGACCCAGTCCAGCACGCCTTGGGGCGCTGACGCCGCACGCGCCGTCGACGGCCGTACCGATGGCAACTGGCACAACAACTCGGTCACGCATACCGACTTCGACGCCCAGGCGTGGTGGCAGGTAGACCTCGGCGCGGTGACCGACATCGGCGAGGTGGTCGTATACAACCGCACGGATTGCTGCAGCAACCGGCTGGCCGACTTCGACGTCTTGCTCTACGACGGGACCAAGTGGGTGATTGCAGCCAGCCACCCAGGGGAAGCGTCGGAACGGACCGTGCTCTCCATCAACGCAGCGAGTCGGTTCGTCAAGGTTCAGCTGCGCGGCACCAACTACCTGAGCCTGGCCGAGGTCCAGGTCTTCGCGCGGCGGAACCTGGCCGCGTCCAAGCCGGCGGCCCAGTCCAGCACGCCTTGGGGCGCCGACGCCGCACGCGCCGTCGACGGCAATACCAGTGGCGACTGGGTAAACAATTCGGTCACGCATACAGGCTTCGACGCCCAGGCGTGGTGGCAGGTGGACCTCGGTGCGGTGAAGAACATCCGCGAGGTGGTCCTCTACAACCGCACGGATTGCTGCAGCAACCGGCTGGCCAACTTCGACGTCTGGCTCTACAACGGGTCCAACTGGCTGCCCGTAGCCAGCCACCCAGGGGAAGCCTCGGAACGGACCGCGTTCGCCATCAACGCGTCAGGTCGGTGGGTCAAGGTTCGCCTGCGCGGCACCAACTACCTGAGCCTGGCCGAGGTGCGGGTCTTCGCGCCGTAGACCTGGCCGCCTCCAGTACGGCGTCACATCCCCAGGTGCTCGTGCCCATCCGGCCGCCACCAGCCCCACTGCACCTCTCCTTCGAGCCGTCGTGAGCAACGCGGCGGCGACGCGCGTACCACCAAGATCCAGAGGACGGTCACACCCGTAGGTGGTAGGTTGGGCCGGGCGTCAGACGCCGCGTCCATGCGCTCACGGTCGAACGATCCACACAGTGAGACGCTGGTCGGCCCCGAGTCGGCGACCAGACCTGCGGCCGGCGCGACAGGATCGGTCGCGCTGACCCGATCGATCGACCAGTCCGCGGCTTTCGCTCGCCACCCGGACCACCCTCTGCCCGCCCTGGTCGCGGGCCGGTACCGAGTGGGCGAGCGCCTGGGCGCCGGAGCGTTCGGCGTGGTCTACAAGGCCATCGACGAGCGCCTGCAGCGGCCGGTGGCCTTGAAGATCCTCGGTGCGCGGGCCATTGGTCATCCGAAGGCGCTCGATCGTTTTCGCACCGAGGCACTGGCCGCAGGTCGGCTCAACCATCCAGGCGTCGTCGGGGTCAGCGATTTCCATCAGCTCGAGGACGGCGTGCCGTTCCTGGTGATGGAATTCGTCGAGGGGACGACGCTCGCGGCGGTGCTCGAGCAGGATCCGCGCTTCTCCCTGGAGCGCGCGGCGCGCATCGCTCGTAGCCTGTGCCTGGCGCTGGACGTCGCGCATCGGGCGGGCATCGTCCATCGCGATCTGAAGCCGGCGAACCTGATCCTGCGCGGCGCAGGTTCCCCGGGCGAGGTCGTGAAGATCGTCGACTTTGGCATTGCCAAGCTGGCAGCGGCGCAGACCGACGACGAGGTCGGTGCGCGCGAGCCGCTGATCGGCACGCCCGGGTACATGGCTCCCGAACAGGTGCGCGGCGACCCCACCACTGACGGTCGCGCCGACCTCTACGCGGTCGGCGTCATGCTCTACGAGATGGTCACCGGCGAGATCCCGTTCGCGCACAAGCACGCCGTCGACGTCCTGGTGGCGAAGGCCGTCGATGCGCCCGAGCCACCGAGCCGGCACAGGCCCGAGCTGCCGCGCCAGCTCGAGGAGGTGATCCTGCGGGCGCTCGCGCGCGTAGCGGACGAGCGCTTCGCCACCGGTGCGGAGATGGCCGAGGCGCTCGCGCCATTCGTGGGCGCTCCCGGGCATGGTCGCTGGCGGTGGCGATGGCGGGCGCTCGCGCTCGCGCTCGGCGCGGTGGCGCTCGGCTGGGTCGCGTGGAACATGCAAACCGGGCGAGACGCGCGGTCCCGAGGTGCGACCGGCGAACCGCCGAAGCTGGCGACGACCTCGACACCATGGCCCAAAACGAGCAGCTGGCCACCCTGGCCCGATGCACGGGAAGGATGCAATTGTCCCTACTCGGCGTGCAACGGGGGCTGCGTTTCGGTCTGCCGGTACAGCGGCTACACGCGCGGCGCGACCGTTCCAGGCATCAACGTGGTCGGGCGTCAGGAGGCACTGCTCGGAGCCTCGGGGGATGGAGAGACCATCCTCTATCTCGCCGGCCCACGGTGCGCGCTCAGCCGATTGATGCTGGCGCGGCGGCGCGGCTCGACCTTCGAGTCCGTGGATCTGACCGACAAGCTCGACCTCCAGAAGGTGGCCATCTTCGAAGGCTGCTGCACCTTGTCCGCCGACGGTCTGACGCTCATCCTGTCGACGCCCGACCACACCCACTTCGTTCGCTCGCGCGTGGTGGGCGCCGAAGTGCTCCCACCTGAAGGCGCTGAATTCGAAGATCTGAACCCGGGTCCCACGGCGGGCAAGCCGCTGCACTACCCAGTCCTCGGGGCCGACGGTCTCACGCTCTATTACCGCCTCGACGATCGTGTGGCCGATCCTGCCGACTCGGGTCCACTGGACGGCTCCTACGTGTCCGTACGCGCGGACCTGCAGTCCCGGTTTCCGCCCGGTCGTCGCCTGACGGGGAAGGTGAAGCTGTACGAGTACATCACGGGAGTCTCCTCCGATGGCCTGTCCTTGTTCTTGAGCGCCGACAACGAGACGTATGTGCTGGTCAGGACGAGCACCGCCGAGCCCTTCGTCATGTCCCTGCATACCCTGACGTATGGATGGCGAGCGGTGCCGCTCGCTGACTGCAAGCGCATCCTCACCACCTACACTCCGGGCGGCTGTGAGAGTGAAGACATCGTCTACCTGGAGGCATTGCCTTAGTTAGACCGCCAGGCGGACTCGTACTACGTTGTCGCACCCTCAATGTCCGGATCACGCGCCACGCCCGGCTCGGTGGTGAACACGACCACCAAACGCTTCGCGGAGGTCTACCGCGATGACCGGTTCGCCGTCGCCGCGCTCACGCTGATGCTCCACCCACAGGTCGGGCGCGTGGGTGAAGTCGCGCTGCTCAAGGACCTCGTCACGCGCGGACGAGTGAGCCTCTCCCGGCTCGAGCCGGAGTTCGGCCGCCTCACCGAGGACGCATGTGGCCCACTCCTCGATCCGTTCCTCAGCCGCAAGCCCGTCAAGATCGAGTCGGTCACAGAGGGCGGCTTGCGGCTGTCGGTGTCGTCGTCCGGTCTTCAGGTCAGCGTGAACGGGGCGCCGCTCGAGCGCGATCGCGTCATCGATGCCGCGGCCCTCGACCGCGGCACGCTCATCCAGCTGGGTGGACGGGTGGTGCTCCTGCTCCATCGGGTCACGCTGCCGGTCGAACGCGGGCCTCAGCTCGGGCTCGTGGGCGAGAGCGACGCCCTCGAGGCCGTGCGCAGATCCGTCAGGCGGGTGGCGGATGTCGATGTGCCGGTGCTCATTCGCGGCGAGACAGGTACGGGCAAGGAGCTGATCGCGCGCGCCATCGCCGCGAACAGTTCGCGGCGGGCGGGCCCATTCGTGGCGGTGAACATGGCTGCGATCCCGTCGGCCATCGCCGCGTCGGAGCTGTTTGGCCACGCCAAGGGAGCCTTCACCGGGGCGGTCGACGATCGCAGCGGTTACTTCGCAGATGCCCAGGGAGGCACGCTGTTCCTGGACGAAGTCGGCCTCGCACCGCCAGAGGTCCAGGCGATGCTGCTGCGAGCGCTCGAGACCCGCGAGGTCCGACCGCTCGGCAGCCGGCGGGCGCGCAAGGTCGACGTGCGATTCCTCGCCGCGACCGACGCCGAGCTCGAGCTGTTGGTCGCGCAGGGGAAGTTCTCCGAGGCGCTACTCAATCGCATCTCCGGTTTCCAGATCACCGCACCGCCTCTCCGCGCGCGCCGCGAAGATGTGGGCCGGCTGGTGGTGTATCTACTGCGCGAGGAGCTGCTGGCAATGGGCGAAGGCCATCGCCTGGATGCGCCCCCAGAGGGCCAGGCGCCCTGGTTTTCGGCCGACCTGATGGAGCGACTGGCACGCGCCTCGTGGCCCGGGAATGTTCGTCAGCTTCGCAACGTCGTGCGGCAGATCGTGATCTCGAGCCGGGGTGAGCCGCGGGCGCGGCTCGACGATGGCCTGCTGGACGAGGTCGAGGACATGCGGCCCACGTCGGCTCGACCGGAAGCCGACGAGCACAAGGCGGGTACCTCGCGCACCGCCACGCTCAAGGAGATCGAGAAGCGCGCCATCCGTGAAGCGCTCACGCTGCACGCCGGCAATCAGACCAGAGCGGCCGCCGCCCTGGGCATGTCGCGGCGCACGTTCTGTGAACGGATCAAGCTCTACGGCATTCCGCGACCGCGCACCTGAGAGGGCGGGCCTACTGCTCGAGGCCCTCGTCGAGGAGGCGGGTGTACAGCTTGACCTGACGGGCGGCAGCTCCCAGGGAGGCGATCACGGCTTGGGTCGCCATACTCAGCGTCATTACCTCGGCTTGCTACTATGCTCCCACGCCATGAGGTACGGCGTGGTGCTCGCGGTGCTTGTGCCAGGGCTCGCGGCGTGTGCGTGGATGTGCCGCTCCGGTCCGCGCCGCGCGGAAACCGACTGGCGCTGGCGCCCCGCCGCAGCGATGGCGCACGCTCGGTCCGGTGCGCGCCTGGTCTCGCTGCGCGATGGACGGGTGCTCGCGTGTGGCGGCGCTGACCGAGCACATGAGCCGCTGGCTTCGTGCGAGATCTACGATCCACGTGCCGATCGCTGGGCCCCGGCAGCAGCGATGGATCGCCCGCGTGGCGGCTCGCTGATGGCTCGCCTCGCCGATGGTCGAGTCCTGGCGGTCGGTGGATCGAGCCCAGGCCCGGACGGCATCACCGCGGCTGCGATCTATGATCCAGGTCGCGATCGCTGGACGCCGATCGCTGGCGTGCCTCGCTCCGCCACGGGGGCGAGCCTGACCGCGCTGCCGGCCGGTGGCGCGATCCTGGTTGGGTGGCTCGTACCACGGCAACGATGTCTTCGATGGCACCTTCGTCCTCGATCCAGTGAGCGGCGAGTGGTCGGCAGGTCCGAGCCTGAACCTCGGCCGCGTGGGTCACTGTGCGGCGTGGACCAAAGACGGTCTGATCGTCGTCGGTGGCCTCGGCCAGTACGAGCCCTGCTGGCCATCGAGGTGGCTGTGCTTGCGCGGCGGGAGCTCGCCCCATCTGGCGTCAGTGGAGCGCTGGACACCGGGCGACCGGCAATGGCGCCGCGGTCGCGCCAGCCCGACGCCGCTTCCCTTCTGCCATGGCATCTCGCTCGGCGACCGTGCACTGCTCGCGGCCTCCGACGATCGCAGTGCACGTTACGACGCATCGCGTGACCGCTGGAGCGCGATCGCTGCGCCGCCGCGCAGCCTGCAGAACCGTACCCTGGCCGCGCTTCCCGGCGGCGGTGCCGTCGCGGCGGGCGGCTACCCGTATTCCGGTGCTCCGTCTCGGCTCGCATCTCTGGTCATCGAGTCGGGCGGCCGCGCGTGGCAATGGAGGGCGCCGGTGCTTCGCACGCGTACCTGGGCGACGGCGGCCACTCTTCTCGATGGCCGCGTGATGCTGGTCGGTGGGGTGGACGAGCAGGGCGTGACCGCCTCGGTGGAGATCTTTGGCCCTTGAGAACCGCCCGTCTCTGCGAAGGGCCTGAAGGCGCGCGTCAGGGGCCGCGCCGCTCGGGACATGCATATGACTGCAGCGAGCTGCCCGACAGGTCGACCTTGGGTCCACCCGGCTTCACGACCACATCGGTGCCGTCGCGTGTGGGGGTACTCGAACGAGATGGCACGGCGTGGTCCCAGCTGTTGCCAGCGAACGAGATGGTTCCGCTCGACCTCTCGGTGTCGATCCATAGGTCGGCTCCCACCGCGCTCGCTCCCGACGAGTTACACGCGAAGGCGTTGCGGCCCGGATCGGTCGGCGTGCCGAAGTCGAACTGCCGTGGCACCCCATGAGTGAAAGGCGTTCCGGTCACGTAGATGCCGACGTCGTTGCCCGCGAAGATGTTGCCGCGCGCCCGGCCAATCTGCGGTTGCATGCCGTAGTAGCCGTTGGCACACAGCGCCGCGGCTCGCGTGAGCGAAGCAGTACAGGTGGGCTTGTCGCTATCGGGTGACGTGTTGTTGTTGGTGAACCAGTTGTTGGAGAGTGAACGCAGACTGGCATTGCCGAACAGACTGAGCGCCGCCACGGTCATGCCCGTGAATGTGTTGTCGTCGACGACCAGGAAGGTGTTCACGAAGTGGTTATGGATGCCAATGCCGATGTCGTTGTCGCTGAACGTGTTGTGTCGGATCACGACCGGCGTCGCGTAGTCGTAGACCAGCACCGCCCTCGCCGCCCGAGCTTTGGCCTCCGAGCCGACGCCACCGGGGTCGCGGCTGCCGATGAAGCGGTTGCCATCGGCCGCGCTGTCGCCGCCGATGATCGCGCTCACCCGGTTGGGCACGTTGCTGGCGGTTCGATAACCCCCGCCGGTGACGAACACGCCGGCCATCGTGCCGGCGATCAAGGAGCGCGTGATCCTGGCGTTGCACCCTGACGGCGCCGGCCGATCGCTGGTGCCGATCACGATACTGAACTGGAAGCCCGCGACCTCGAGCTGGTCGAGCACGAGGTTCGGCGCGCCACTCGGGCTCTCGACCGGGCCGGGCGGATATGTGTAGGCACTGCCCTGATCGCAGTAGATGCCCCAGAGCTCGCCTTCCGCACTCTCCCCCGGGTGGACGGCGATTCCGCGGATGGACTGCGTGCCCGCGGGGTCGCCGATCAGGAGGGAGACGAAGATCGACTTGCTCGTCGCCGTGCCGCCCGAGCCGTGCTCTTTCCGACCCGTACCCACGATCGAGGTGGTCTTGGCGCTTGCACCGATCAGGGACACGCCGTCACGCAGCTCGAGTGGAAACGTCTCGCGCGCGGCGTCGTAGGTTCCGGCCGCCACCCGGATGGTCTTGGCCGGCGCCGTCGAACGATTGGCCGCCGCGAGCGCCGTCGTGATGCTTGGATAAGGATGGCTCGCGTCGCCGGTCGGGATGCCCACCGCCGCAGCGTCGACGAAGAACTCGGTCCGAGGACCGCGCGGGGCGATCGCGGCGGAGGACGGCGCAGGAGACCTTGGCTCTCGCCCCGCCAGCAAGGTGACGACCGAGGCGACGGCGACGGCGGCGACCGCTGCCAAGAGGATCCCGCGTGCCGGGCGCCTCGATCTGGGCTCGCGCCCCGGCGCGGCGGCGCCCGACGACGGCGAGGCCAGGGCCAGCAGGGACGCATGGAGCTGGTCGGCGCTCACCGGACGCCGCTCGGCCACCGGGTCCAGGCAGCGGTCGACGATGGCCACGACGCGAGGATCGACGTCGGGAGCCACGCTGGCGAGCGTCGGCGGCGGGCCGGCCTGCACGGCCTCGAACAGCTCTGGCAACGATGACGCAGGGTAGGGCGGTCGACCGGATGCCAGCTGGTAGAGCATCGCGCCCAGCGCCCACAGGTCGGTGTGGACACTGGCCGGTGCTCCTCGCAACAGCTCAGGCGCCATGTAGCGCGGCGTGCCGATGAGGGTTCCCGGTCGAGTGATGCCCATGTCATCGTTCGCCAGCGCCGCGAGACCACCACCGTTCGTGGGCTCGTCGAACGACTCCGCCGTGGCGTCGATCAGCTTGGCCAGACCGAAGTCGCAGAGCTTCACCTCGCCGTCGTCGGAGAGCAGCGCGTTCGCCGGCTTGAGATCGCGGTGCAGCACGCCCCGGCGGTGCGCCGCGGCGAGGCCCGCCGCCAGCCCCATCGCCATCCTGAGCAACTCGGCGCCCTGGGGCGGGATGGCGAGCCGCTCGAGACTGCGGCCGCGCACCAGCTCGGAGACGAGGTACGGAATACCGGCGACCTCGCCCGCGCGATGCACCGCGACCACGTTGGGGTGATGCAGGCGCGCGATGGCGCGCGCCTCGCGCAGGAAGCGGTCATGCGCCCGCGGTCCCGAGCGCAGCACCGACACGAACTTGATGGCGACCTCGCGATCGAGCGTGGTATCCCGGGCGAGAAACACCTCGCCCATGCCTCCGCGGCCAATGGATCGGATCAACTGGTAGCCATCGAATTCGTCAGGGATCGTGCCGGACAAGGGGGGCGCGTCCTCACGCGCGCTATAAGTCATCGTGCGGTTCGGGGGGGCGACACCGCGGTTCCCGTCCACCGCCTGCTGCGGATCCACCGCGGAGCCGGAATGCGCCCCGCCATCCATGGCTGTCCCTGTCGTTGTCACGTCGACGGGACCCGGAACGACAGATGCGTGTTCCGATCCTGGACGTTTCGCCGACACCTGGGTCCGGTATACGCCAAAGTGATGAAGTCAGTCGCCGACTAGTTGGACCGTGGTTGGACGAGCGGATCGCTCGAACACCATCTCGGGCGAGGTCCAGAGCCGCCGCACCGGCGCGCCGCTCGCCGATGTCACCGTCGTCGTGACGTCATCCTACGTGATCGGGGGCCTGCCAGCCGGCATCCATCGCCCCTGGTGGGGCGACCGGGCGTCCAGGCTGGGCCGGAGGTCGGTCCATGGACCCCGCCCCCGCTGGGTCCGAGAACTTCGGTTGATAGAGCGTAGTCGATGCACTGGGGGTACGCTGCCAGCATGGGTATCGCTCTGCTGGTGGCACTCGGGGCAGTCGGTATGGCGTTCCTCACCGGGGTGCGCGTGCTGCGGGAATACGAGCGCGCGGTGGTGTTCCGGCTGGGGCGTGCGCGTCCGCGCCCGCTCGGCCCGGGCGTGGTGCTGCTCCTGCCGTTCGGCATCGATCGCTCTCAGGTCGTGGACACGCGCACCAAGGTCATCCAGATCCCACCCCAGGAGGTCATCACGCGCGACAACATTTCGATCGCGGTGGACGCCGTCGTCTACGCCGACGTGTCCTCGCCCGCAGATGCCATCCTGCGCGTCGAATCGTACATGCCCGCCACGCTGCAGCTGGCGGCCACGACCTTGCGCTCGATCATCGGCCGCATGGAGCTCGACGAGGTCCTGGCCAAGCGCGCCGAGATCAATACTGAGGTGCAGGATACACTCGAGGCGCGCGTGCAGCAGTGGGGCGTGGACATCAGCGCAGTAGAGATCAAAGACATCTCACTGCCCGCCGAGATGAAGCGCGCCATGGCCAAGCAGGCCGAGGCTGAGCGCGAGCGGCGCGCCAAGATCATCTGGTCGGAGGGCGAGCTGCAAGCCGCCAGCAAACTGGCCGAGGCTGCCAAGCTCATCGCCTCCGAACCAGCGGCCCTGCAACTGCGCCTCTACCAGACCATGGTCGAGGTCTCCGCCTCGCCCAACATGACCATCGTGCTGCCGGTTCCCATCGAGCTGCTGACCGGTGCCAGCTCCCCGGGCGCGGTCGGGCAACTCGCTGCCGCAACGGCGCTCGCGGTGGGCGGCGGCAAGCTGGGCGCGGCGCCGCAGGCGGCCGCGGTGACAGCGGGGCACGCTACCGACAAGCTCGAGGCTCTCAAGCAGGAACTGGATGAGACGGAAGCGAAACGCTCCAGTTAGCGGCTCAGGCCTCTACCCCAGCGTGCGAAGGATGACGGCCCGCAGCTGCGGGTCGTTGGGATTGCGCTCGAAGATGAAGCGAAGCGCTTCGCCGATGCGAGGACCGGCGTCGACGTGGCGGCCGAGCAGCCCGACCATGAGAACGTCGACACCTGGCGCCGTGCGGCCGTCGAGGATCGCCGTCACGAGGGCCTCGATCTCGCCACCCGAGAGGTCGCGCTCGGCGAGCGCACGGACCGCGGCCTGCAGGACGTTGCTGTCGCTGTCGCCCATGATGTCGAGCAGCGCGTTGAACGAACCCTGATCGCCGTATGATCGCAGAGCCGTCGCCGCCGCAGCACGTACGCCGCTCGATTCATCGTGGGTCTTGCTGGCGAGCAGGCCTGCATTCTCGTCCATCTTGGCGTTGCCGAGCGCCATCACGAACGCCGCGCGCGCATTCTCGTCACCGTCGGAGTGAGCGAGCTGGTCGCGTAACACCTGGTTGTAGTGCTTCGCCTGCTTCACGAAGGCTTGGTTGCTGCTGGCGCTCAGGTGACCTACCGTCGAGCCGAGTGCGACGACACTGGCGTACGCGCCCGGCGCGTCGTTGCCGTGGGCGGTCTCGTACGAGTCCTGCAGGAAGCGCGCGTTGGCGGGATCGGGCGTCTCGACCAGCGCGAAGCGCTGCACCAGCTCGGGATAATGTGGGTCCTGGCGCAGCCCGGCGTCGCCGAGGATCGTGCGCATCGCCGCCTGCGCCTGCGGTGTGGCGGCCGAGGCGAGGAGGTCGAGGATCAGTCGCTTGCCGTCGAGCCTCGCCTTGCCGAAGGGCTCGATCAGAGAGCTTGCGAGCTCCGGATTCAGCTCCAGCAGACCCACAGCACGCCACATCCACCGCTTGGCTTCGGGCGGGTGCCCATCGAAGCGTGCCAGGTCGGCGATGAGCTGCTCGCCGGTCAGGCCTGCGGCGGCGGCAGCGAACATGCGCCGACGCATGTCTTCGGAGACGACGACCTCTCCGGGTTGACGGACCTCGAGCTGCGTGAGGTCGATGTCGGCCATGGTAGCCCGCTCGACGCTCTTCAGAGCCATGTGCAGCGAGAGCGACGCGACCTCCTGCTTCGCGCCCAGGTTGGAGCGAAGCTGTTCGTCGATGACGAGCTGCTCGAGACACCCGCGAGCGTCGAGCTGCCCTCGCGTGGAACCCGCGCTCGCGACCTGGTCGGGTGGGATCGTGCCCACACCGTTGGGCAGCACCAGCTCGGTGTAGGAGGCGCGCGTTCGCTCGATCGGCTCGCCCTTGCCCTCGGGCCGATGGTAGAGCGTCCTGGACTTGCCGAAGGGACCTTCCTCCTCGGCTCGCCACTCCTTCAGGGGCGAAGCAGGGACGATGAACTGGGTCTGCGCGAGCAACCACTGCATGGTCTCCTTGTAGGTGGTGGGATCGGCCGGCGCGAAGCGCATGTCAACGACGCGACCTTCGTGGTCCACGCGCATGAACGCCCGGCGTCCCGCAAAAACGTCGTCGAATGCCTTGTCGGTGCTGTAGACGTCCAGCCCCAGCACCGACATGTGATGGCGCTTACCCGGCTGCAGGCGAGCCTCGACCAGGGACTGCTTGCCATCGTCGCTGACGCCGCGCAGCAGCAGCGTCGCCGCGATGTCGACGTCGCCGAGCAGCCGGGGCGGCGCGGCGAGATCCGTGCCGACCACCCCGTGCTGCTGGCCTTGCCAGCTGAGCTCGTAGCGGTACTCGAGGCCTGGCTGGAAGCGCAACCCGGTCGACACCACGACCGGCTCCCCGGCGGCCGAATGGCGGTAGAAGGCATAACCCGAGACGGTCGTGGCAACGGCGAGAACAGTAGCAATCAGGCGGCGGCGCATCGGTGGCTCCTGGTTGAAAAGTAGAAACGGTCGAAGCTGGAGGGACGCCACCGCAAGTTGCGATGGCATCCCTCCTGTCGAGTGAGCTGGTACTACGAGCCCTGCAGCTGCTTGACGACCGCCAGCGGGATGCCCGACATGCTGAAATTGAACAGCACGGCGCTGGTGGCGTAGCCGTTCCAGTCGAACAGGACCTTCTCGGCGTGCCTGAAGAAGTAGTCGGCGAAGAGGGAGATCGAGCCGTCGAGCGTCGACATATTGACCTTCACGGCATTGTGGAGATCGAGTAGCACGCTCACGCTGGCGGGGGTGAAGGGACCGGCGGGGATCCTGGTCATGCGCAGCTTGGCGCCGGCGGTGATGGGCATCGCAGCCTTCACCAGCACCAGGTCAGCCTTGATGCCCACCTCGAGGACCCACGGTATGCCGGCCGTGACCTCGGCGAACACGCTCGAGTCGACCGCGGGCATGATCAGGCCGTGTACATCGGCGATGACGACCTCGCTGGGGGCGTTGACCGCGCAACCACGACCGCCGAAGACGCTCAGATCTTCGTCCATCCTGAACTTGGCGGAGATGCCCGCGTTCACGCCGATCACGATGCCGAAGACGACGATGTGCGGACCAGGAACCTTGTAATCGCCGCCGAACGACTGGTGCTCCACGATCTGGAAGGCATGGTCGAGCTTCACGGTGGTGGTGCCGCCGTAGAGCGCCTGGTCGCGCACACGAATGGCGTACATGGCGTGCCCGCCCGCGCTGTCGGTCCACGCGTGCGCGGTGGCATCGAAGAGCTCCTTCACGGCGGAGTAGGCCTTGCCCTTGATGTTGAGGTCACCGGAGACGTCCACCTGGGCGTCGCAGAGGGCCCTCGTGCCCTCGAAGCCTGTGACCTTCCAGCCGACGTCGTAGCTCCAGATCGCCTTGATGTCGTTGTTGCCGAACTCGCCGTGGTCCGAGGCCGAGTCGGCCAGCTTCGGCTTCTTCGTGATCGGATCCTTGGGAAAGTCGGCGGCCGCCATCGAGGTCGCGAGCGCACTCAGGAAGCTGCGGAAGCGCTTGGGCGTGGTGGTGTAGTTGCCGGGAGGGATGCCCAGGTTCATCGCCGCGGTGACGTTGCGAGCGTCGTTGAACGAGTTGCCCGTGTAGATCTTGCAGCTCTGAAAATCGTTCTCTCGACGGACCGCCTGGCGCTTCAGCATGTCGACGAAGGTGCGCGGCGACCAGTCGCACGCAAAGTAGTTGTCGTCCAGGCAGTGCAGCTGCTTGGCCTCGGTCAGCGCGGCGACGATCTGCTGGTCGAGGTCGACCACGGTATGCAGCGCGCCTGGGCGGCACGCCGAAGCGTCAGTGGGGCAGCACCAGAAACCGAACCCTCCCTGCCAGTCGCACGTGGGATCGCTCTTCTCGATGATCGCCTGCTCGTACGCCGCCTTGCGTTGGCTGAGCAGATCCGCAAATGCCTCCTTCTTGCTGTCGAAGGCATAGAGCACGTCGTCGGCCACGCCCGCCGTGCCGACGAGGGAGTTCATCAGCGAGTGCCACTGCCAGTCTTGCCGCGACCACTTGTTCTGCCCCGACCGCAGATCGGCGAGCGTCACCGACGACCCACCCAGCGGATCCCAGCTGGGAATGCCGATGGCGGTGTAGGTTGCGAGACTGTTGTCATAGACGCTGAACGCGGTGAAGAACGTGTTCTTGGGCAAGGTCGCGACGCCACCCTGCTGATCGCCTGGCCAGACCGGCCAGCCCATCGACTCGCCATTCTTGTCGGCGAGCACATGCCCCGCGATGCCCGCCGGCGAGTAGGCGAGATCGAAGATCGCGCGGTAGTCACTACCGTACTGCGCCGACGCTTGCTCGAACCTGGAATAGTCGTACGAGGCGTCGAAGGCAAACTCTTCGCAAGTGGTCACGAGCGGGCCGTTCCCTGACCAGGTGGCCTGGAACGGGATGCCCTTGATCTCGGAGAGGGCCATGCGAGTGAGCCAGGTCGAGTACGTCTCGAAGAGTGGCTGGTGCGAGGTGGTCTCCTTGCCCTTGAACGCGAGCGTATCGAGCTCCGCCGGCGTCTGTACCGCGAGCGTGGTGGCGACCGACGTCATCGAGCTCGGTCGCCGACGTTGCTCCACGGGATAGCCTGCTGACTGGCTGTCGAAGTCGGCCTGGAGCAACGTCGAGCAGGTGGACGTGGGCGCCTTCTGGTCGGCACCGCAGGTGGTGTCGTAATACGTGGGGTCCTTGCATTGGGCGAGAGTCGGCGTCGCGCAGACGTCGGCATCGGCAATGGAGGGAAGCAGCGCCGAGAGCAGGCCTGCGGCCGCACCGACGACAGGCATGAGAATGGGATGCATACGAGTCAAACGCATTCGAAGAATCCTCCGCTTGGGGTTGCTGGCGGAGATTGCAGCGTTCGTGCCGACGCGAGCCGGGTCGCGACCGCGCCTGATCACGGCGACTTGCCGCACTTCGGAGCACGCTGCCGCGCGGCTGTGACGTGCCACGGGGATTGTCCCGGACATGTCCCGGTTGCGTGCGGAGCTACTTCGTGCCGATATGAAGGCGTGGAACCCGTCGGTGGCACGATCTCGATGCATCTCGCCTCGACGCAAGCCACCAGCGCGGCCGGTGTACAGCTGATCCTCGTCATCGATGGAGACGAGCCGCTCGCGACCTCGGTACGCCACACCCTGCAGGCAACCGACAGCGTGTCCATCGGCCGCGGGCCGACCCGCCGGTGCGAGCGGCGCAACGAGCCAGGGGTTCGCCGCCTCGCCCTCCAGGTCCCCGATCGCCGGGTCTCGACCACGCATGCCTTGCTCAGCCGCCACGGCGCGGGCTGGCTGATCGAGGATCCGGGCTCGAAGAACGGTACGCTGGTCAATGGTCAGCGCCAGCAGCAGACCCAGCTGCACGATGGCGACCTGATCGAAGTAGGCAATACCTTCTTCCTGTTTCGTGACGCCGTGCCCGCGCTCGCGACCCAGTCGTCCGACCTCGACGCGGCGCAGCTGGCCGCGCCCAGCCCCGAGCTCGCCACGTTCGTGGCCGCGCTGGCGGATGACTACGCGTCGCTCGCGCAGGTGGCGCGCTCAGCCATCTCGGTGCTGGCGCGCGGCGATACCGGTAGTGGCAAGGAGGTGCTGGCGCGCGCGGTGCACACGCTGTCGGGGCGCACCGGCGCGTTCGTGGCGGTCAACTGCGGCGCGATTCCGGAGAATCTCATCGAGGCCGAGATGTTCGGCTACCGCAAGGGCGCGTTCTCGGGCGCGGCCGCGAACCATCCTGGCCTGGTGCTGAGCGCGCACGGTGGCACCCTGTTTCTCGACGAGATCGGCGATCTCGACGGCGCCTCGCAGGCCGCGCTCTTGCGCGTGCTCGAGGAGCGCGAGGTCATGGCCCTGGGATCCACGCAAGCGGTCAAGGTCGACGTTCGCCTGGTCGCCGCGACGCACCGCGATCTCGAGGCCATGGTCGAGAAGAAGCGCTTTCGCCGCGACCTCCTCGCTCGCCTCAAGGGATTCACCCTGGTCCTGCCCACGCTCGCCGAGCGGCGCGAGGACCTCGGGCTGCTCATCGCGGCCCTGATCCGCCGCATCGTGCCGGCTCGTGCCGACCAGGTGCGCTTCGACCCGCTGGCCATGCGCGCCCTCTTGCGCTACGCGTGGCCGGACAACGTCCGTGAGCTCAAGCAGTCCCTCGAGGCCGCCATCGTGCTCGCCGGCGAAGGCATCGTCGAGCTACGCCACCTGCCCGCGAGCGTACGCAAGCCGCCCCCTGCGCCTGCCCCGGAGGCAGAGCTGGACGAGGCGGAGCAGCAGCAGCGCAATCAGCTGGTCGTGCTGCTCGCCGAGCACTGCGGAAACCTCAGCACCGTCGCGCGTGCCCTGGGAAAAGACCGGGTGCAGATTCGCCGCTGGGTCAAGCGCTACGGCCTCGACGTCGAGGCGTTCAAGAAGGGCAAGCAGCCGTAGCCAGCTCCTCGGTTCGCCTCGGCCGTAGCGTCAGTCTGGGCATGGCGCGCTCGTTCCGGCACATCGAGACCGCCAATGGCCACGCGCGGACATGTCCCGGAGCTTGTCTCGGACATGTCCCATGCCTCGAGATCTGGCCCGGTGCTCCTGCCCGAAGAGTCGCGCCATTTTCTGCGGCACTGTTTCTGCAACGTCGCTGTGTTCGGTTACCCGGGCCGGCCTCGCCGTAAGTTGCGTTCAGCGACCAGGCCGCCGCAGGTGCCAACACTCTGTCCGGGAGGATGACAATGAGGCGATGGATGTTGACCGCGATCGTGTCGATGTGCCTGGTCGCTTGCGGTAGCGACGAGAAAGAAGGTCACGCGGCGAGGGACCTGCCGAGCGCGGGCGGGAGCTCGCCGACCGCTGCGGAGATCGAGGCGCTCACCATGGCGATACGGCCGCTCTTGAGCCGCTCGACCGAGGGCCTGCGGGTGACCCGCAAGCCGAGCGGTGAGGAAGCGATCGAGCTCGACGGCCGCTTCTCGGACGTGGCCCTCGCCCGGCTCAACTCCGACGGCACCGTGTCGATCGGCTGTGTCGACAGCGAGGAGGCCGCCGCCGACTTCATGCGCGCGGCACCGACCGCCAAGGAGGCAAAGTAGCCATGCGCCTCCGCTTGCTCTGGCTCGTCGTGGCCGCCGCGTTCACCCTGCTCGCGCCGGCGACGGCGCATGCCAACGCGACCATCATCATCGTGAACAACGACGGCCCCAACGAAGGCTTCAACGACCCGACGCCGGCCGAGCCGGTCGGCGGCAACCCGGGCACCACACTGGGTGCCCAGCGACTGATCGCATTCCAGGCTGCCGCCGACATCTGGGGTCGGGCGCTGGACAGTGCGGTCCCTGTCCGCATCCGCTCGAACTTCGATCCTTTGTTCTGCTCGCCCACGGGAGCGCAGCTCGGTAACGCGAGCGTGCTCACGCTGAGCAACAACTTCCCCGGCGCAGAGCAGTCGGGTACGCACTACCCGGCGGCGCTAGCCAACCGCCTCGCATTCACGGATCTCAATCCGAGCAATGACGACGTGCAGGCCAGGTTCAACGTGAACTTCGGGACCGCAAACTGCTTCCCGAATGCGCCCTGGTACTACGGTCTGGATGGAAACCACGGCGCCGGGGTCGACCTCGTGACCGTGCTCCTCCACGAGTTCGGCCATGGGCTCGGGATGACCTCGTTCTTCAACAGGAGCACGGGCGTCCCGTTCATTGGCAAGCCTGACATCTACATGCACTGGCTGTTCGACCTCGTCACGCACAGGTACTACGACCAGATGACGAGCGCAGAACGCCAGGCCTCTGCGATCAACACCCGCCAGGTGGTATGGGATGGGCCGCACGTCGGCCTCGAGACGGCGGGCCTGTTCGCGTTCGGTGTGCCCAATCTGAAGGTGAACGGGTCGGCGGCGATCGCCGGGAACTACCTGCCTGGCGAGGTCGCCACGGCCCGGCTCGCCAGCTTCGCGGAGGTCACCGCGGACTTGCAGCAGGGGAACGACGGCACGAGCACGAACGGCTGCAGCGCGCCCCTCGTGCCCTACGCGGGCACGATCGCCCTGGTCGGCGGCGACTCCTGTACGTTCTACACCAAGCTCGCCATCGCTCGGACGGCGGGTGCAGCCGGGCTGGTGGTAGTCAATAGCGTGGCCGGCAGCCCCGCCCCGGATGTCTGGCTCAACGACGCCCCGGCCGGGTTCATCGTCACGATCCCTGCCGTGATCGTCATGCAGGCCGACGGAAACCTGTTGCAG
>Ga0209515_10002404_pt1 | contig 28881 bp, 31 predicted proteins | sample Subgroupgradi54m_FD_187454 | JGI IMG/M metagenome (GOLD analysis project Ga0209515, IMG submission 187454) | Subsurface groundwater microbial communities from S. Glens Falls, New York, USA - GMW60B uncontaminated upgradient, 5.4 m (SPAdes)... ... | reverse complement strand
GTTTCCCCGCACTTTCCATTCTTGGAAAGCTCTGTGCCTCGCACAGAGGCGTGCGTAGCACGCGCGGGGAAACGCTAGTCATTACCGATTTTGAAAATAGGTTCTGATTTGGTAGAATAAATGCACCATAGTAGAATTTGGAGTATCAATTAGCTGTTTAAGCGTGTAAATATGGGCTGTTTTTGTGGTTCCAAATGTTGAATAGTCGTATAAAACGCCTTCTGGAAAAATCATCTCTTGAAACTTGATCTTATCGGTCAGTTTTACCTCGTACCAAAGCTTGTAAATGTTGACCATAAAGTACAGGCAGTAGTTGACGCAAGTTTCCACATCGAACTCCTCGATTTGTAAGTCGTTTCTGTTTAATCGGAGTACGGTTATTTTCTCTTTTTTAGCATAGTACACTGGACAAAAAGTACCGATTCTGTCAACTACAGTGATCTAACTGGACAAAATAGGCGTTTCCGTAATGATACAAAAGTGTCATATTACGGAAACGCAGAGCAAAAAGTCTGGTTTTACTGGTCTTTAAGTGTTTAGCCTTTATAGGTCAATTGCATCGTCTTTTTGTGCCAAGTCGTAATACACATACCCTTATTGCACTTTTTGTTGATATCTGGTAACATGGGAATACATATTTCAACTTAGATAAAACAGTAAAACTATGGCAAACAAACCACAGCAAAATCAGTTTATAGCAGGCACCCACAAGAAGCATTTCTGGGGCAAAGACTACGAATACCAGAGTTTTTTGCCGTCCCCGGTCAATCACCCTTATGAATGGCAGGACAAAAGAATCCCAGTCCTCTTAGAAGAAGCGATCAGGCTTGTCGGTGAATTGAATGCCTACTCCACCCTTGTTCCAGATGTAGATTTTTTCATTCAAATGCACGTACGTAATGAAGCAGTAAAGTCGAGTCGTATTGAAGGTACTCGCACCGGCATGGATGAAGCCGTCCTACCGGAAGAAGAAATCTCCCCAGAAAAAAGAGACGATTGGACCGAGGTGCAAAATTATATCAAAGCAATGAATACAAGCATTGCTCGCCTTAGTGAACTCCCAATCTCAATGAGACTTTTGCAAGGAGCTCATAAAATTTTGTTGTCTGGTGTTCGTGGCGAACACAAGCAACCGGGAGAAGTTCGCACCGGACAAAACTGGATTGGTGGCACAAGCATTCAGACGGCCGCTTTCATTCCACCTCATCCCGAAGATATGGGAGAGGCCTTAAAAGACCTTGAGTTTTTTTGGCACAACAAAGGATTAAATATGCCACATCTGATTAAGATGGCTATTTCGCATTATCAGTTTGAGACGATTCACCCATTCAATGACGGCAACGGAAGAATTGGTCGTATGCTGATTGGACTTCATCTTATTGAGCTCGGAATTCTACGAAAACCGACGCTCTACCTTTCGGACTTCTTTGAAAGAAACAAAGGTGCGTATTATGACGCGCTTACTTTTGTGCGTGAGCGAAATGACTTGGATCAATGGGTTGTCTTTTTTCTCTCAGCAGTCATTGAGACAGCTAAAAAAGGTACGGATACATTCGAGAAGATTATTGATCTACGCGCTCGCTACGAGAAACAAATTCTGGAGCTTGGCCGTCGGGCAAAACTGGCTCATAAACTGTTATTGCAATCATTCTCTATGCCAGCATTTAAGGTTTCTGATGCTTCCAAATATCTTAATGCCTCAAACACAGCGACTAATACTCTTGTCGGCGAGATGGAACGTGTCGGCATTCTTAAAGAAGTAACCGGTTTTTCTCGTAACCGGATTTTCGTCCTGCACGAGTATCTGGACCTCTTCAAGAGATAAAACATTTATGCCAAAGGAAATCGCCAACAAAACCAAAGAAGAAACCAATATCAAGTGCAAGAAGTGTGGCACTGAGATTCTTTCTATTACGCACGGTAATTTAACCACATGTAAGTGTGGGGCTATTTCTGTCGATGGCTCTAAAGAGTTAGTGAGAGTTATCGGTAAGCCAGAGGATTATGAAGAAATCCAAAAATAAATTTATATGGCATCACTAAACTGGATCGGAAAAGAAGCGATAGTAAACCACGACAAGGAGGTGCCTTTTAAGTTGCTTGAAAAAGTGCCGAGCGCATCCGTGGGTAAGGAATCAAAAAATCTCATAATCCACGGCGACAATCTTGAAGCTCTCAAAGCGCTCATACCTTTTTATAAAGGCAAAATGAAATGTATTTATATTGATCCTCCGTACAATACCGGAAATGAAAGTTGGACATACAACGATAATGTTAATTCTCCAAAAATAAGAGAATGGTTCAAAAAAGCAGTTGGGAGAGAGGGTGAAGATTTAACTCGGCACGACAAATGGCTTTGTATGATGTACCCGCGCTTAAAACTACTTCGAGATTTACTTTCAGAAGATGGAAGTATTTTCGTACAAATTGATGGAAACGAAAGTGGAAATTTAAGATTGTTGATGGACGAGATATTTGGACAAGACAATTATAAAAATCAAATTACTTGGTTAAGAAGTTCTAGCGGTAAAACTGTTTCCAGAAATTTATCAGAGGACACTGATTATATATTTTGGTATTCAAAATCCAATCAGTATAAATTCAAGCATGTTTATAAACCTTTGTCTGAGGGCACAAAGGCAATGTATAACAAGAATGACAATGATGGTCGCGGAGTATATCGTCTTTATCCTTTGCAAAAAACTGGTGGCCCTGGTCCTGAAACGACTTATGATTTTGTAGATAATAGCGGAAAAGTTTGGAAATGCCCTAAAAAAGGATGGCGAATGAGAAAGGAAAAACTAAAAGCGTTGGAGAATGACGAACGATTATATTTTGAGGGCAATTCATTGTCCGAAAAAGCATATTGGGATGAACGAGAAAATGAGGGTCAGATAGCAAACAATCTATGGAATGATATTTACAATCTACAAGGTGCTAACAGCGAAAAAATTGATTTTATGGGTCAAAAACCTATAAAACTTATAAAAAGAGTAATTGAAATGTCTACTGAAGGAAAAAATTCTCTCGTACTAGATTCTTTCGCTGGGTCTGGTACAACCGCTCATGCTGTTATGGATTTGAATAAAGAAGATGGTGGGAATAGACAATTTATCATTGTGGAAATGGAAGATGACACTGTATTAAAAATTACACAAAAGAGATTAAAGAAATGTATTGAAGAAAATAAATATAATGATGGTTTTGAATTTAGTAAACTCGCAAAACCGCTTTTTAATGAGAAAGGACAAATAAACGAGGCGTGTTCGTATGATGAGCTGGCAACATATATTTATTTTACCGAAACACAGACAAACATCGATAAAAAAGTGCTTAAAAATCCGTTTGTCGGGGAAAGTCACGGCACTTCTTACTACCTGATATACACCGGCAAGAATAAAAACGACCTAACTCGTGGTTCGTTGTCTAAACTGAAAATTACTGGACAAGCCGTGGTTTATGCTGATCGTTGTTTGGTGGACGAGGAATTATTGAAAGCCAAAGGGATTATTTTCAAGCAGATACCTTATGAGATAAAAATTTACTAAAAAATATGTTGAACAAAAAAGAAATCCAAGTTTTGCGCCACTTAAATCAAGTTGATACTCGTTACATCAATGGTAAAAGGGGTGACACAGAAGAAAATATCAAGAAAATTCTGGGAATAACTAATGATGATATTGGCGATATGCACTACAGCAAGTTTCTCGTCTTTGATCAGATATCAGTCACAGGCGGACTGAAAAATGTCATTTCTATTACGCATGAAGGCAGTATTTTCATAGAAAATTATGGTTATGAAAAAATGAAAGAGGTATTTTATTGGATTTTTGGAATAGCATCTATAGCGGCCGCGATATTTGGAGCATGGGCAGTATTTAAATAATTTTTATGAAGCTCAAACGCTATCAAGAAAATGCAATAGAAACACTGGAGGAGTTTATGACTCTTCTGAAAAAGCCGAATCTCACGGCTGATTTAGCTTTTCATAAACTCACCGGCGAGACATATAACAAGCGATATGGGGATGTGCCGTTTGTTTGTGTAAAGATTCCTACTGGTGGAGGAAAAACACTTGTCGGCTGTAAAGCCGTAGAGCGTATTATGGCAACCACGCTTCAACACAAGATGGATACGGGAATTGTGATGTGGTTCGTGTCGTCTGATGCGATAAAAACGCAAACACTGAAAAAGTTCAAAGACCCAAAGGACTGGCACTATGAAATGTTGAACGAATCTTTTGATACGAAGTTTAAGGTTTTCTCTAACGAAGAAGCTCTTACTATTACACCAGAAGATGTGCGAAATAATCTCTGCATTATCGTGGCGAGTGTTGTTGCCTTCCGACACGAAACAGCAATCCAAAAGAAATATAAAGTGTATCAGGAAAATGGCTCACTGATGGATCATTTCCAAAATTTGAAAGATGAAAATGATTTGGAGAAAGACAAAGAGGGTTCTGTTATAAACTCTCTAGCAAATGTTATCCGCAAACACTCACCGCTTGTGGTAATTGACGAGGGGCATCGCACGTCGGGAGAACTATCTATTGAATTTTTGTCCGAACTGAAACCATCTTTTGTTATTGAATTTACCGCTACTCCGCGAGAAGGCAGTAATATATTGGTCAATACGAGTGCGTCTGAATTGAAGATTGAAGAAATGGTCAAAATTCCGATTGTGCTAGAGAGTCGTTCACAATGGGAGCAAGTGGTGTCGGACGGGCTTATGAAGCGAGAGGAATTGGAAAAAAGGACAAAGAAATTAAAAGGTGAATATATCCGCCCAATCGCACTCCTGCAAGCACAGCCAAGAAGCAACGTGAGGGCTACGATTACGGTGGAGCAGTTGAAGCAAATGCTTTTAGACAAAAATATTCCAGAGGAACAAATCAAGATAAAAACATCAGAAAAAGATGAATTAGAAAATATAAATTTGTTTGATAAAAAATGCGAAGTTAGATATATCCTAACTGTTAATGCTCTCGCCGAGGGATGGGATTGCTCTTTTGCCTATGTTCTTATTTCTGTCGCAAACTTAGGAGCAAGAATTGCAGTTGAGCAAATTATCGGGCGAGTTATTCGTATGCCGTATGCAAAACGAAAGACAGATGAAGCGTTGAATCGAAGTTATGTGTTTGCTTCCGCTCCAAACTTTAGTGAGGCGGCGAACAAGGTAATTAAAGGACTTGAAGATAACGGCTACAGTAAGGCGGATTTTGTCGGTGAGAGCGACGCGGAGAACTATTCTGATCCATTGGAAGCCAAGAAAGCGATTAAGAAGGATTTGAAAGTGCCAATGATGGCATTTGAAAAAGAAAAACTTTCGTTTGAGGATTTGGTCGGTGAAGATTTTGAGCTAGCCAAGCAGAATGCTGATTTTGATTTCAAAATACATTACGACCTAGACGGGCAAGCGACGATAGATATTACCGAAGACGATGAGTGGCTTCAGGGTAAGCAGTTGTCGCTTCCATACCAATATCTCGATGGCGAACATTCCGTTGAGGAGTTGGTGGTGTGGCTCGATAAGAAATTACGATTCCCAATGGTAAGTCCGGAAGATAAAGTGGCGTTTATTGAAAAAGCAGTGCAGTCGCAAATTAAAAAAAGTAAACGCTCACTACCGGAGCTTGCGGTGAATAGGTATTTATTTGCAGATCGTTTGAGCATAGTAATAACGGATATTCTTGAGGCGCATACCAAAAAAGTATTTACTGATTTGCTGGCGAAGAAGAAATTGGTCGTTACTCCGTTTGATTCTTACCCTGCGACTATTGCGCTGAAATCTCCAGCTCCTCATGTTTTTAATAAAAATCTTTATGAGCGAGTTGATGCCGTGAACGGCGAAGAAAGTGGCTTTATGAAGCGTATTGATCTCGGTGCTTTGGACAATGTAGAATTTTGGGTACGAAATCGAGAGAAAGTTGATCCGTTCTATATTCAAGGATGGAAGAAGGGGAAGTTTTATCCAGATTTTGTTGCAGTTACAAAGAAAGGAAACATTGTCGCGCTGGAGTGGAAAGGCGAAGACAGGCTAGACAATCCAGACACGATATACAAAACAGAGATTGCGAAGGATTGGGAAAAACTTGGCAAAGGCAAGTTACATTTCTTTTTGGTTCACAATGGAAATGTGGACGAGGTTTTGAGTGAGTTAAAGAATCTATAAAATATGATTAACACGATTGTAAATAGCGAAGCATTTCTGATAGTAATTTCCGGTGTTGTAATTTTTACACTTCAAAATCTAATTTCTCAATTGTGGATTTCTCCAATAGTTGAGTTTAAAAAATGTCTAGCTAGAATAGAGACACTTTTGACTCGCTATGCTTTTTTAAGCACCTATGAACAAGATTCCAATAATGGAATGATGGATAATGACATCGAGCATTTTCGAAGGGAATTAAAAAATCTCACCTCGGAAATGATTGGTTCTTACAATATTTTGCCAAAACTAGAAAAGTGGTGGTTTAAAAAAATGTATAGGGTCGACATTATCAAGGCAAAAACAGAAATGCTGACTTTGTCTGCTGTCGTTAGTACAAAAAGTGATCTCTTAAAAGAAAAATCTAGAGCTGAAGTCGCAATAGAAAATATCCCTAAATATCTCAATTTTCCGGAGATCAAATACAAAATGGCTGATGTTTTATAGAAAATGTATGGAAATCGAATCAAAACAACAAATTCTAGAACGAAGGAAAGAGATCGAGCAGGAACTCGTTGATATGCTCAAAGAAACCGAGAGTGATTTTACTTTAGATCATATTCGGGACGCTATTTTCCACGAGGAGGACAACGACGATATGATTTACCCCCACACCAAATATGTTTTATCTTTACATCTTGAAAAGTAATAAGGATTTACAGCTTTACACTGGCTCAACGAATGATTTGCGAAAGCGGTTTAAAGAGCACAATGAAGGCAAGGTTTTTTCAACAAAAGCTCGACGACCGTTTGAGCTGATTTATTATGAAGCATACAAGTCGGAAAAAGACGCGCGAAAAAGAGAGTCGAGTTTGAAATTACGAAGTCGAGCTTTTACGCAGTTGAAAAAACGGATTGAGAATAGTGTGCAATAATTTTGGTGTGGGGGTGAAGTCGTGGCCATGTTTGATCGTGGCGGCGACGCCTCGGAATTGAGCAACGTCCTTGAGCTGGTAACCGATGCGTGGAATTACTTTCCACATAAAGTCCTCGGGAGTATTTCTCCGGCCGAGGTGATATTAAATAATCAAGATAAAAGCAAAAAACATGAATAACACTCTCAAACTCATCATCGCTATAGTCATTTCCGAGCTTGCCGGTATTATCGGCTCGGTGTTTACCCCCACACCAAAATCTTTGGTGTGGGGGTTTACCACTCCGTCAATTGCTGGCTGGTATGCAGGGATTGTTAAGCCAGCTTTCAATCCTCCGGCGTGGGTATTCGGGCCGGTCTGGACGACATTGTTTGCGCTTATGGGTGTCGCGGCGTTCCTTGTCTGGAAAAAGGGATTTGAGCGCAAGGATGTAAAGATTGCTCTCAGTATCTTTGCTGGTCAGCTCGTTTTGAACACGCTTTGGTCAATTATCTTTTTCGGCCTCCATTCTCCCGGCGGTGCGCTTATTGAGATCGTATTTCTCTGGCTTGCTATTCTCGCTACAATCATTGCCTTTTATAAAATCTCTAAACCGGCCGTGTGGCTTTTGATTCCGTACATCGCTTGGGTCAGCTTTGCCGCGTATCTAAACTACGCCATTTGGGCATTAAATTAAAACATGAGCGACGCCGATCCAATTAAAGACGGACCTGCCGAAGAAGCTCCTGATGAAGATGTTAAGGAGCTTATGGAAAGTCATGACCTTGATAAGGACGCGGCCGAACGTGTTCAGGAGATCATGGAAGATTTAGGTGTTGACGAAGATGATGCTGTTGAGATCGAGGAGAGTCTTTAGTTAAGCAATTATGACTCGGTGCAATTTGCTTAATATTTCTTTAGTTAAGCAAATCGTCCCCCGCCTACGCTAAAGCTTCGGACGGGCAGGCACGCTCTCAAATTTGGTTTTACGGCTCGTCAGTGTCGCAATTGGTGCAAAGAAAGCTCTTACTCTCGGCACAAAGCTCGCCACAAGGGCAAACACGTGGCAACAATCGGGGCGTTTAATTGGGAGCCGATATGGTCTGGAATGATCCCGATTTTTCTGCTAAAATTATGGTTGTAAAGGCAGGTTCCATGTGTTTAGGCATAAATGGTTGAAAAGTCCGGAATGATGCCTGCCTCCGGGAGGACGATCGTTAAAAGGTCTTTAATCTCTCGGATATTTCGGAGAATTCCGTTCCAATTCAATTCCCCGATGGGCACCAGAATAGAACTAGACGGTTTTTGAGAAGCAGAAATGCGGGACGCGCGAAGTGCGTTGTTTTTTCCGAGTGAAAATGTTTCAATGAATGGAGAAAGGAATCTACCGTTTATGAATGTTGTTCAAAATTTTTCGCACCAACGCACTGGAAGAGACCTCGAGGTAAGGGTTTTTGGCGATACCCGCTCGCTTAGCTACGAAGAAGCGGGGCGCATACCGATGTACGACTTTGCCGAGAGTCTGCAGAGGGCAGAAGCTCATGCTGAAGTGGAGTTAGCGACAGGAGTGTGGAACCCTGGGTCACCACCTACGATGACAGCCTTCGACCTTCTTCGATCGGTCCAGGCAAGGTTTCAGCATACGTTGCCCGTTAAGATAGAACTCATACGTTCACTTGGCGGACCACTGGACATTCACTGGGGAGTTGACTGCTATTTCAAAATTGTCGGAACACACGTAAGGGTAACCGTTGACGTGACGACCAATTACGAAAAAGTCCGGCTGGGACAAAAAAAGGCCGACATTTTTTTGACCCCAACCGACCTTGATTCACAGGAAAGCATGAAGACCTTCGCCAAAAAGGTTGCCAAGCTCCTTCGGGGGCGTATTGCACGCCAAGAGCTACAAGTTGCTTAACGCGATTGTGACAATCACACCGAAGCCGTCTCAAGTAAGGCGGCTTTTAACTTGCAATTAAAAGACGCACGTCAATTTTTACGGTGAAGTGCGCTATCCACAATTATTTTTCGTTGACGCACTAGTGACTCGCGATTATACTTACCGCGGATTGTTCCCACGAGTGCGGAGATTTCTTCAAACATTTTGGCGGGATTCTTTCGGCTGAAGTCTGTTTGAAGAAAAATCCCGCCATGAGCTCGCCCTTTTGAGGTTAGCTCATGGCGGGATTTTTTGTTGTGTACGATGCAGTTTGTATGGTAAAATTACGGCCTACTTCTGGTAGTTTCCTATGCATTTCGGCGAACACATCACGATTGACGGATACGACGGCGACAAAGAAAAGCTCAACAGCAAGGAGCTTGTTTTGCAGTGCCTATCCGAGCTCCCAAAACTCCTCGGGATGCACACATTGATTCCCCCCGTAACCGTCTGGGCGCAGCCGAACGGAAAGAAAGACCCGGGGGGATGGAGCGGTTTTGTTGTCATCGCCGAAAGCCACATCAGCGTGCATACATTTCCGGGAAGGGGTTTTGTAAGTGCGGATGTCTACACCTGTCAGAATGGTTTGGATGCCGAAAAAGTCATATCATATTTTAAGGATACGTTTGGCCTAAGGGATGTTGAGGAAAACTTTATAAAACGAGGGACTCGGTATCCGGACCACAATTTAATCTAAAGCGATGGACAAAAAGTCACAAATACTGTTCGTGCTACTGCTCATACTCATCATTGTGAGTATCTCTCTTACCTACTATCGTAGCTTTATCTCAAAAGATTTTGAGATAATCAAAACGGAAGAGGGGGCGACATCTGAAGTCGCCCCCTCCGAAACCACGATTCCTAGTACCCAGTAATTACTTAGTCGGCTTAAAAATATCACTCCAGGAGCGTCTGACTCGTCCTTTCCAGCCTTTTTTGTGATACACATAGCTTGCGATGAGCGGGAGAACCGAGGTTGCTTCGGCATAAACCATTTGCTCGTACTCGTGGTGCACCTTACCCCAGGAACCGGCTTCTTTGAGCGTTGAGCTTGAGCATGCGCCATCACGAACGTCAGCGACGGTAATCTGTATCGCATACTTGTGCATCGGGACATTCCTACCAAGCACTTCCGCGCACACAACGGTGTCCTGCGCAAAATTTTTTGGGCTTCCTCCACCAATAATAAAGAGACCGCTCGTCTTAGCCTTCATCTTAATTTGTGTCAGCTCATAAAAGTCTTTCACCGAATCAATGGACATATGACTTTCTGGGTTCTTTACCTGATGCAGTACCAATCCAAAACCCGCGCTACTGTCTGAAAAAGCGGGGCAAAATATCGGAACACCATACTTGTAGGCGGTCTGAACGAGCGAATTCTTCTTCTTTCCCTTTTTAGTCAAATACTTTCCCATCTCGGCGATAAATTCGCGGGACGAATACGGGCGCTTCTCCAGTCCATCAGCAATATCAGCAATCGCCTTATCGCACTCCTGCAGGTCCTTTTCGTCAATAAAGGTATCGTAGATGCGGTCAATGTACACGCTTCGAAGTAAACGGTCATCAACAAACGGGGATCCTTGATAGTGTTTAAAACCAAGCGCCTCAAAAAAGTCCATATCGACGATACTTGCGCCAGTCGCGACAACTACGTCAACCATATTGGACTTGATAAGCTCGGTATACAAGTCCATACATCCTCCCGCACTGGTACTTCCCGCGAGCGTGAGAATAACCGTACAGTCCGTGTCTCGTACCATCTGGTCGAAGATTTCGGCAGCGTTTGCAAGGTCGCGAGAGGTAAATGACATCTTCGCCATTGATTCAATGATGGGCGTTGAGTCGAACTTCTTTATATCAACGTGTTCAATTACTGTTGAAAGAAGCTCCTTTTTTGTTGTTTTCCGTGGCATGTTAAATAGAAATGTGGTAAAATTATTTTTTTTAAAAGCATACCATATTATTAGTCGAAGTTCAAGAAAATGAGTGACCCTATTACCAAAGTACTCTCACAACCGTTTGCCCGACGTCTCGGACTTTGGTTTGGGGGCGTCAGTGCCTATTATTGGGGATCCTGGCTCTACGACTATCTCTTTGTCTCCTATATACTTTGGACCTACGGAAACTATGAGGGGGGTCTTATCATTATGTTCGCTTCAGTTCTGCTGGACCTCGGCACACTTAAATTCTACGATTGGTTCAAAAAAGATTGGCTTGCACTTGAAACATTAAAGGTGACAGAAACACGAGAAGGTCGGCTTGGACAAGTTATTAAGTGGCTCCACAACAAAGGGGCACTTATAACCATTGTGGTTCTTTCCGTTCTCACCACTCCTTTTATTGTGACGACTTTTATGCGAAAAGGTGCTCACCAGTACGACGGAATGAGTGCACGTGACGCCGTTATCTTTATTGCAAGTTCAGTGATAAGCAACTTATACTGGATTGTTGTCATTGGTAGTGGAGTATCAATCTTGAAATATCTTTATAGTTTTGTTGGAATAATTAACTAAAGTATGTCAGTCACACCATTTTCTTGGACAAGTAAAGAAGTAGATGTACGAGAAACTCCTTACGGAAAGGGGGTATTTGCAACTGCCAATATAGCCAAGGACGAGCGTGTAATTGCTTTCGGAGGATATATGCTTTCCGAAAAAGGGCTAACCTCTCTCTCAAAAGCCCTACAGGAGCACCCTTTTCAAGTTGCCGATGACTTATTTTTTGGCCAGATTGCCGAACACGAACTTTCAACTGCTGACTATCTCAATCACAGCTGTGAGCCAAATTCGGGATTCAAAGGACAGGCTTTTGTTGTCACCATGAGGGATATAAAAGCGGGGGAGGAAATTACCATCGACTACGCAATGTGTACAAGCTCAACATTACTACGTGATATTGAATGTCTTTGTGGAACAAAAAGCTGTAGAGGCACGACGCGACACGATGACTGGAAGGATACAACTCTTCAAGAAAAATACGCCGGTTATTTTCAATGGTACCTCGAAGAGAAAATTCGAACGTCAAGGAAATAGAAGTATACTATTCACATTTTCTGCATAGCATTCTATACTTAACCAATGCTAGAACTTCTTTGCCCGTGGGATGCTCCTACGTTTCTTGTTTTTTCAACAAACGTCCCCAACCTTTTTTACTACTCGCATGGAATTGCTATTGCTTCGGCTCTTCTACTTGGCTTGTTTGTTTTTCTAAAGGACCAAAAAGCACTCATAGGTAAAATACTACTTACGATTAGTGTACTTTTTTCAGTATGGGTATTCCTAGACATTTCTATCTGGGCAACCAACAATCCATCCTTTGTAATGTTTTGGTGGTCAGTCATTATCCTTGTAGAGGTCTTAATATATGCTTTTTCAATTTACTTTTTGCAGGTATTCATAGACGGTAAGGATGTTTCCTTAAAGAAAAAACTATTTATAGGTGTTTTAATTTCCCCGATTATCGTCCTCCTATCGACATATTACAACCTTTCCGGAATAGAGCTTGAGTCGTGCCTGGCAATAGAATCATTTATCCCACTTTATTACACTTACTTTTTTGAGGTCTTAACGGCTATACTTTTATTACACTTTGCGTTTATTCGCTATCGAACAGTAGCAGATAGAAAGAGAAAAAAAGAAGTAGTCCTTATCACTGTTGGCATTCTTCTTTTCTTACTCGCATTTTCATATGGAAACATCATCGGAAGCATTACTACCGATTGGGAACTTGCTCAGTATGGACTGTTTGGCATGCCCGTATTTATAGGCTTCCTCGCCTATATGATTGTTAAGTTTAAGACGTTTGATATCAAAATGGTTGGCGCGCAAGCGCTTATCTTTACTCTTATCGTTTTGATTGGTTCTCAATTCTTTTTCATCAGAAATAACACAAACCGCGTCCTGACCGCCATCACCCTTGCGGTAACAGGTGTCATCGGTATCAACCTTATCCGAAGTGTCAAAAAGGAAGTTGCTTTACGTGAGCGGATTGAAAAGCAAGAAAAGGAGCTCGAGAAAGCAAACACCCGACTTACCGAGCTTGACCAGCTCAAATCGGAATTCGTATCGCTTGCGACACATCAAATCCGAGGACCGCTCACCGCTATAAAAGGCTACGCCTCAATGATGATTCAAGGTGACCTTGGAACCATTCCGGAAAACCTCAAGGACACAATCCACACAATTTACGATTCCAGCACCGCGCTTACGGGGGTAGTGCAGGACTTTCTTGATATCTCCCGCATCGAGCAGGGAAGAATGAAGTATGATTTTTCAATTTTTGATTTAGGAAATCTTGTATACGATGTTGCGCAGGAGCTTGACCCCACTATTGTACGAAAAGGTCTTAAAATTAAACTTGATATTGAAAAGAACCTCGTCGTGAACGCCGACATCGGAAAACTGCGTCAGGTATTTGAAAATCTCATTGATAACGCGATTAAGTACAGCCCGAAAGGAACCATTATTGTGACCGCAAATCGTACGGAAGAAAAGATGGCGCAGGTGAGCATCACGGATAACGGCGTAGGTATCAAACCGGAAACGCTTCCCAATCTCTTCCAGAAGTTTAGCCGTGCCGAAGACGCAAGCAAAGCGAACATCCTCGGAACCGGTCTTGGTCTGTACGTGGCCAAACAGCTCATTACCGCCCTCAAAGGAACTATCAGCGCCGAGTCGCAGGGGGAGGGTAAAGGCTCTACCTTTGTCGTTGAATTGCCTCTGAAGGGATAGCCGCTAATCCGCAGACTCTCTCGGAGAGTTATTTCTCTGCTTGTAAATTCAGTCTCTCAAAAAGAGAACATCTAACTTTCGGTTTTCTGGAGGAATCAATGCTACTCAGCTACCCTTCATCACCTCAATTTGTCTAGAATGTCACTGACTATGACTCATGGACGATTGGGATCCCTAATGTTATAGTCTATGTAGAATTCTAGCTAGAAAATTAAGCGCGTTGTGCTTAACAACGAAAATTAAGAAAGGATCCTTGAAAAATACAGATTCAAATGCAGTAAAACTTGATCTTGGAGTACTTATCCTCTCTGCAATGACCGAGGATTCTCATCGATTTTATACTGAGTCCGGCCTTGGAACCGATATTGACTGGTTTGCTACCGCTATGCCGTTTATTCCACGAAGAAACTTTCGTAGAGTGTGGCTTTTACACGAGCCTATACCGACATATGTGCCGGAGCAGGTCATTATTATTCCTGGTTCAGAATGCTCAGTTCACCTAATGCCTCGGCGAAATGATCTAAACAAATTCATTCAGACTATGTGGTTTTCTGACAAGAGTTGCCTCTTCATTTGTTTTGGTCATCAGGCACTATGTGATGCGTTTGGTGGAAAAGTGGAAAGGAATAAAACGGGACTGGAATTCGGCCAGAAAAAAATAACGCTTACTGAATATGGATTGTCTGACCCAATTTTTCAGGGAATTTCTTCTCCCTTTTCTACAATTGTTGCTCACGAAGACTGTGTTTCAGTTCTTCCAGAACTACCACGACCTACCTTACTAGCACAAAGCGACAATTGCACATACCAGGCACTATCGTTCGGTACACGATGGAAATCATTTCAGTTTCATCCGGAAATGCATGGAAAAATTATAGAGGCGACTGCGCAGATCAATAAAGAGAGTCTGTTAAATGAAGGTGTAGTCAATGCAACTACCCGCTTGCCAGAGTTCATTCGGAATCTTGGAAAAGCCTCAAATGAAGGGAGGCGCATATTTGAAAATTTTATTAAGCACTGTGTGCCACACAAATAGTGACACTGTCTAAAGTTTTTGCCCCGCTGCACCATAGAGGGCTGCGGGTGTTTTTTATAATTTTTGTGTCCTATGATAATATTCGTTACATATGAGGAAAGTACTAAATTTTAAGGACATAGACACCCGAGCAAAGAGAATTGCGAGTTTTATTGAAAATAACAAACTGGATTTTATCCACATTCTGACACGTTATGAAACGTACGAAGTGGCCGAGGACGAAATATCAAGAACTCTCGATTTGCTTACCCATCTCTCGGAAAATGCTGAATATTTTAAAATGGAAATAAAGGCAGTTGCGGCCTTTCTCCCCAGAAATCAGCCACTATATGCATTCACATGCTTTGCCATCGTGCCCTCTTTTATGGCGGAAAAGGTCTTTGTTAAAGCGCCGGAAGTGACGAAGTATTTTTTTCGTGACTTGCTAGACAAGCTAAATGTGCAGTTATGGCTACCTAACATATATATATCGGAAAAACTACGAAGCGACTTCGTTGCCGAGTGCTCAGCTACAAAATTAAATATTATCACAAATGAAATGGAGCCGGTCATTGAAGCGGTTATCTTTACTGGGACAAGGGAGAATGCAGACAAATTGCGAAAGGTTTTCAGTCCACGGACACTATTTATTTCGAATGGTGCGGGCCACAACCCTATTGTCATCACTGAAACTGCAGACCTTGAAAGGGCAATTGATAGTGTCTTAAGGGTACAGCTGTATAATCAGGGACAAGATTGCGCTGCGCCTAATTCAATTTTAGTTCACAAAAAGCACATCGAGGCTTTTTTAGACAGACTGAGAGAAAGTCTTTCCTTAGTAAAAGTTGGACCCTATTCAGATAGTACTACCCGTGTAGGTCCAATGACTAAAGTTGAGGACTTCCCCAAAATACTAAAGATTGTGTTAGAAAATTTTGGTTGGGTCGATGCGTATAGTGAAGGGGTATTTCGAGTGAAGTCAAAATTTATTGAGCCACTTATTGTGACTAAACCCCTCTCTGAAGGAGGAAATTATACGGAAACATTTGCCCCTATCTTTTTCGTACAGGAATATAATACTGATAACGATTTAAGCCTATACTTTGAGGATGTTCGCTATAAAGAAAATGCCATGTATGTAACTCTATTTGGGGAAAGCAAATATATAGACTCACTTACTACAGGCAACAGCGCGGTCTTGCATGGCCTCCACGACAACACCACAATAATTAGAAATACCGATTTACACGCACCGGGAGTTGAGCGAGGAACACATCCATATGGTGGATATGGCAAGGGGGCATCAAGCCTGAGCCTAAATGGTGTAGTTATGCCCTGCCCAACCTTGCCACAACGAGATATATATGATTATATTATATGTGGTAAGAAAATGAAAACTACATTCTCAAAAATGAGGAACGTAATGAAAACAACACAACAACGAAACTATAAACAAACCGATAGTCACCATTGGGCAGAAGCACTTGCTGACAGAGTAATATCAGCTTTCCCAGACAAGGACGTGTACACATGTGCAGCTGGAATAAGTCCTTCCGGGGTTGTTCACTTTGGTAACTTCCGTGATGTAATTACCTCTTATGCGGTTGCTCAAGGTCTAAAACAGAAGGGTCAGAAAGTCCGGCTTATTTTTTCGTGGGATGATTTTGACCGTTTCAGAAAAGTGCCTTCGGGAATTGATGCTTCATTTGAAAAGTACATCGGCATGCCTTTATCAAAAGTGCCATGCCCGGAGGGGAAATATTCTTCGTATGCTGAAAGATTTGAGGTTGAGTTTGAGGCGTCTATGTGCAAACTTGGAATTGAACTAGAGTATAGATATCAGACAAAGCAATACCAGTCTGGTGAATATGATGACCTAATCATACAAAGTCTCCAGAATCGTGAAAAAATAGCAGAAATATTGCTTTCTTTCATGACTGAAAAAGGAAAAATAATAAAGAGCATCGAGCCTACTGAATACATAAAGCATTACTACCCCATATCAGTGTATTCTCGTTTTAGTGGAAAAGACAATACGAGGGTGCTTAGTTACGATGGCGCGTCAAGTCTTACCTATAAATGTTTTGATACCGGTAAAACTGATACCATCAACCTTAAGACAGAGAAAATCATAAAATTGTCCTGGAAGGTTGACTGGCCCATGCGATGGAAAATGGAGGGGGTTGTTTTTGAGCCTGGCGGACACGATCATGCATCACCAGGAGGAAGCTATGACGTCTCGAGGGTGGTAGCAAATGATATCTTCAAGATTGTGCCGCCTGTGTTCCAGGAATATCAATTCGTGGGGATACAAGGATTAGGGAGTAAAATGTCAGGTTCGAAGGGAAATGCTGTTTCGCCCGGTACCCTGCTCGAAATATATACACCAGAGTTACTGAAGTGGATGTACCTTAAAAAGGTACCATCGCAGACTTTTGAACTTTCGTTTGGTAGTGAAATTTACAAGCAGTACAGTGAGTTTGATGATGCTATAAAAAGTCTAAGAGAAGGAGGGCTGAATCGACAGGAGCGATCCACAATGGAGCTTGCTGGCGCAAACGCACCTGACTTACTTCCCGACATTCCTTTCCGCCAGGCTGTTGGCTTTGGACAAATAGTACACTGGGACATAGGAAAACTTACTGCGGTGTTAAATAGCATGGACATGCATTACTTGCATAGCTCGTTGTCTTCGAGGGTGCCACGAGCTAGATCTTGGCTCGAAACCTACAACAAAAAAGAGGCAATCGTACTCTTGAATCATGTGAATTCTGAGTATATAGAGCGTATGGACAGTGAACAGCTTGAGTACATAGAAAGACTGTACCATTACCTGAAGAATCATAAAGAATTTTCCGTGTCAGAACTTGAAAAAAGTTTGTATGATATAGCAAAAGATGCAGCACTACCTATGAAGGAAAACGCAAAAAAACAAAAGGCGTTCTTTAAAGATGTGTATAATTTGTTAATTGGCGGAGATACAGGTCCTCGATTGTCTACTTTTTTGTGGGCGACTGACAGACAAGAGGTGCTACAACTTCTGCAATGTCGCCAAAGCCGTGAGATTAACTCTTAACGGTCAGCGTAAGATGCACCTCAGGTCGACAGCAAGGCAAACATCCTCGGAACGGGACTTGGCTTATATGTCGCCAAACAGCTCATCACCGCTCTCAAAGGAACTATCACCGCCGAGTCGGAAGGGGAGGGTAAGGGGTCTACCTTTGTGGTTGAATTGCCTCTTAAATCCTAGGTCTGATATAATTACCAAATATGGCAATTAAGAGTGTCAAAAAAATAACCGTTGATGAACTTGCGAGAATGACGCAAAACGGGTTTACTGAACTTAAAAACTCTTTCAGGATTGAGCTTAAAGGTGAACTTGCAGAGCATACACGAGTAATTCTCGCTGAATTTCGTCGTTTAAATGATGAAGTTAAAGACATCAAGACTATACTTAAACCCACGACAGTCATGGTTGCTGAACACGAAAGGCGAATAGGGACTCTTGAATCACGACTGGAGCCTGTTGAGAAAAAAGTCGGCATCGTGCGATTAAGAAGATAGTTTATGCAAAGATAAACACCGCCCATTTCCAAAAACGGGCGGTGTTTGCTATTATTCTCTGCATGAGTAAAAAAATCCTACTTTCAGGTATTCAGCCTTCCGGCCGACCTCATATCGGAAACTATTTCGGTGCGATGAAGCAATTTGTGGACCTACAAGAGACCCACGACTGCTTTTTTATGATTGTGGATTATCACGCGCTGAACACGATTCAAGACGCGAAAGTAATGCGCCAAAATATCATTGATTTGGCGATAGATTATCTCGCTATCGGGCTCGACCCGAAGAAATCGGTAATCTTCAAGCAGTCGGATGTTTCCGAGCACACCGAGCTCGCGTGGATAGTTGATACGATAACGACCATGCCGTATTTGCAGAGGGCGCACGCCTTCAAAGATGCCGAGGCAAAAAACAAAGAGGTGAGCGTCGGTTTTTTCAACTACCCGATGCTTATGGTTGCCGATATTCTGCTCTACGATACCGACGTCGTTCCCGTGGGAGCCGACCAAAAACAGCACGTGGAAATCACCCGCGACACGGCGGAGAAGTTTAATCGTATCTATGGAGAAACCTTCAAACTTCCTGAACCGAAAATTCTTGCAAATGTAGCTGTGGTTCCGGGTATTGACGGTCGCAAGATGAGCAAGAGCTACGGAAATACCATTCCGCTTTTTGCCGAGGATAGCGAGATTGAAAAGCTGGTGATGAGCGTCGTTACCGATTCTTCCGGTGGTATCCCAAAAAATGTGTACGAAATCCACAAGCTGTTCCGCTCTGAAGCCGAACTCGCCGAACTCTACAAACAGCACGAAGGGAAGTACAAGGCACTAAAGGAAGCGCTGATTGAAGATATTAAGGCGTTTATCCGCCCACTTCGTGAGAAGCGTGCGGAAGTTGCAAATGATGTAGATGCGGTACTTGCCGTACTCAAAAAAGGAGGAGAAAAAGCAAAAGCAAAGGCCTCCGCCAAAATGGACGAGGTTCGTGAAAAAATCGGGGTCAAACTCTACTAGTTCCATCTACTTGCAGGCCCTTGATTTTTTGTATAAACGGTATATACTAGTGGCTATGGTAGTCCGAATGCGGTCAACGAAATCCCACCGAAATAATAGGCGCTCACACTTTAAGCTTGTGGCGCCGAGTTCTTCCGTGTGTGATTCCTGCAAGAAACCGCGACCCTCTCATAGCGTTTGTCCCCATTGCGGAAAGTACCGCGGTCGGGTTATTGTTGATGTACAGGCAAAGATAGACAAGAAACTCAAGAAGCAGAAGGAAAAAGAAAAAGCAGGAGTAAAGTAAAGCCCAAAGCACAGTACACAAAAACCCAAACAGAGCACAGAACCTCAAAACACAAACTAGAGAAGAAGCATCGTTTGAAAGTTTGTATTTTGTGATTTGCTTGGAATTTGGAAATTGTGATTTGGCGATTTCCATCTTATGGCAAATAGGCACCTTGCAAGGTCAATCGTTCTCCAAACCCTCTACGAGTGGGATTTTAGAAAGTTGCCTGTCGCACAAGCGACGGTTCTCCTCAAACGTAATATCGGCGAATTCGCGCCGGGTCTCACCGACTCCGATTTTTTGGACGAGCTTCTTTCGCATATTCTCTCCAAACGAGAAGACCTTGACCGTATTATCGGAAAGGCCGCTCCCGATTGGCCGATAGAAAAAATATCGCCGATAGACCGCAACGTTCTTCGTTTGGGGCTCTTTGAGCTACTTTTTGCCGACAAGGAGGAGGTTCCGGCGAAGGTGGCTATCAACGAAGCGATTGAACTCGCGAAGACGTTTGGTGGCGACAACAGCGGTAAGTTCGTGAACGGCGTGCTCGGCTCCATCTACAAGGAGCTCGGTGAACCTGGTAAGGAAGCCGCTCCTCGCAAGAAAAAGGTAGACGTGCCGTTTGAAAAAATGCCGATACAAAATCTTGTTGGCGCGGTGGTGTATGCAAAGGATAAAAAAGATATTTACCTCGCGCTCGTCCATGACATCTTTGGACACTGGACGCTTTCTAAGGGGAAGCTCCTTCCTAATGAAGATGTGCATATTGGCGCGGTGCGCAAGATTAAAGAAGAAATAAACGCGGACATCACGTTGCAGGAAGAGCTCGGCAAGAACGAGTATGTCGCCTCGGACCCCGAGCTCGGTAAAATCCGAAAACAGGTACACTACTTTCTCGCCGAGTCGCCGTATAGTCCGCTGAAGCTCGAGAAAACGGGAGGACTGGATGATGTGCGCTGGTTTAAGCTCGGTGACATCTTGGAACTGAACTTTTATGAAGATATTTTGCCGATAGTGACGAAAGCAATCAATCTTTTATTAAAGAAATAATAAAAGTAAATCCGAAGCACGAAATCCGAAATCCGAGACAATATCTAAATCCTAAATTCAAAACGTCTTTGTTTGGAGTTTGTGATTTTGATATTTGAATTTGTTTAGGATTTAGAGTTTAGTGTTTAGAATTTGCTCATCCATTATGAGTTTAGACTTTGGTGGTTTTGAAAAACATCTCGGCATCACGTTTACGGACAAGACATTGCTCCGTACCGCCTTCACGCACCGTTCGTATTTAAACGAGAACCGCAAAAGCGGAATGGAGCACAACGAACGGCTTGAGTTTCTCGGTGACGCGGTGCTTGAGCTTATCGTGACTGAGTATCTTTTTGGAAAATATCCCGACCGAAACGAAGGCGACCTTACCTCCTATCGCTCGGCGCTGGTGAATGCGGTAACGCTCGCTGGTGTCGCCGAGAAGCTCGGTATGAATGATTTTCTTCTGCTCTCTCGCGGAGAAACCAAAGACACAGGACGCGCACGTCAGGTCATTCTCGCGAACACTATTGAAGCGTTTATCGGAGCGCTCTATCTTGATGGGGGGTACGAGGTGACTAAGCTTTTTGTCAGTAAACACATCTTCAAACTCATTGACGACATTGTGCACAAGAAGATGTGGCTTGACGCGAAGAGCCACTTTCAGGAAAAGGCGCAGGAGGTTGTCGGTGTGACCCCTTCCTATACCACCGTAAGTGCCGCGGGACCCGACCACGACAAAAAGTTTACGGTAGCTGTCTTTCTTGGAAAGGAGAAGGTTGCCGAAGGAGAAGGGAAGTCAAAGCAGGAAGCGGAGCAAGTCGCCGCGAAGCTCGGGCTGGAAGCTAAGAATTGGGAATAGCTGGATAGTTATAAGTTCCCAGTGAAAGTTTTAAGTTAAGAAAAACGGCGAGCAAAAGCTTGCTGTTTTTGTTAGCCCCCGGCAAGTATAGACAATTAGAATGATATATGTTAGTATTTTTATAGAAAAACTATGATCAACACATGAAAACACCTGCACAAAGAAAAATGAAGATGGCCCAAACATTGCTAACAGAACTCGGAGTTGCTTCTCTCAAAGAGTTCATGAACTCCTTTCTTGTCCTCGGTGTTAGTTATGGAAACGAGAAAGCTGAAGGCGAGACTGTCGTGATACGTCCTGAAAGGGTATACCTGACTGAACGGTCACTCAGAGTAGAGCTCGAACAGTGTCCAGTTGTTATTGAGTTCGGTGATCTTACACCGGGGACTGCGACAAATGGAGAGTTCAAGGACTTTACTTCCGAATCGCGCGTGGACATAACACAGATTCAATTTTCCGGAAAACAAGGTTGGATTGCGACATATTGTTCAACCAATCCGAGCTTTGCAGGTGTTCTTGACTCTAATTACCTCAAAGTGGAGATCATTTAACCACACCTAATGGGGTTCTCAGTCTATCGCAAGCAGCAGAATTCTCTGGCTGCTTTTTTTATTGCCCTAAAAAAGCTATACTTTCCTTGTCTTTTTCCGTATTCTTTTTGTTCGTAATTTCGTACTCATTCGGAGTTCGTATTGTATGTATCTCAAAAGCCTAGAACTCGTCGGTTTTAAGTCGTTCGCCAAGAAGACCGAACTCTCCTTTAACACGCCCATCACAGGAATCGTGGGGCCAAACGGGAGCGGGAAGAGCAATACCGCTGAGGCGTTCCGTTTTGTGCTTGGTGAGCAGTCCATCAAGAGTATGCGTGGAAAGCGCACCGAGGACCTCATCTGGAACGGTTCTCCCGAAGTAGGACGCTCAAACCGCGCATCGGTGAAGCTCGTGTTTGATAACCGAAAACGGCTTTTAAATCTTGATGTAGACGAGGTAACGATTGAGCGTGTCATTTATCGTGACGCGGGAAGCGAGTATCTCGTGAACGGCTCGCCGGTCAGGCTTCGCGATATTGTAGAGCTCCTCGCGGGCGCGCACATTGGCGCGTCGGGACACCACATCATCTCGCAGGGCGAAGCGGACAGGATACTCAACGCCAATATGCGCGAGCGCCGTGAAATGATTGAGGACGCGCTCGGACTCAAGATTTTTGAATGGAAACGTGAGGAGTCGGAACGGAAACTGGAGAAGACCGAGGAAAATATGAAGCAGGTCGGCTCGCTTCGTCGGGAAATTGCACCGCATATCGCCTTTCTCAAAAAGCAGGTGGAGAAGGTGGAGAAGACCAAACTGCTCAAGGAAGAACTCCGCTCGCTTTACGCGGAGTATTTGAAGCGGGAACACACCTATCTTACGCACACCAAACAAAAGATAGCCGATGAAGAACGCTCGCCGAAAGCGGAGCTTGCCGATTTGGAACAGAAACTTTCCGCCTCAAAAAAGATTTTGGAAGAAACACACGGCGCGGACGCAAAGACCAAAGCGGTTATCGCGGTGGAGGAGCGTTTGAACGGCCTCCGCAAGGAGCGGGAAAGCCTCTCTCGCGACATTGGACGGCTTGAGGGTGAGATTGCCTCCGCCGAACGTATGAAGAGGGCGCAGGAATCGGCTAAAGTGAGCGAGGCGCTCATTCCCATTTCCGAAGTGGAGTCTATCGCGAAGGAGGTGGAACAAGCATTTACGAGCGAGGACATTGGTCTTTTGAAGCGAGCGCTTGAAACGGTGAAGAGTGCTCTCGGAGGACTTTTGGATAAATATCGCCAGAAGAAAAATCCGAGCGTTGAGGGTTTTGAGCGGGAGATTGCCGGACTCCGTGAAAAGAAACAGGTTGTGGAAAAGAAACTCGCCGAAATTCAGCACGCCGAGCGGGAAGTCGCGCAGGACGAAAAGAAACTTCGGTTGGATATTGAAAAGGAAAAAGACTCCAGTAGGGACGCGGAGAAGGAAGTATTTCGCATTATGGCTCGCCAAAATGAGCTTCACGGGACGCTTACCGCGCTTCGGGTAAGGCTGTCCGAGCTTCTACACCTGGAAGGGGATTTCAAGCGTGAGCTTACCGAAGGGATACTTCTCGTAGGGAGAGAACTTATGGAGTTTGAGAAGGTTGAGCTCCCGAACCAATCGGAAGACCGAGTACTTCAGGAGGAACGCAGACGTAAGGTGGAGAAGCTCAAAATTCGCATTGAAGATGCGGGCGGGGGAAGCGGAGCGGAAGTCCTTAAGGAGTTTGAGGAGGCAACGGAACGCGACCAGTTTCTCGCGCGCGAGATCGCCGACCTTGAAAAGAGCGCCGAGACGCTTCGTGAACTTATCACTGAGCTCTCTATGAAGCTCGACGAGGAGTTTCGTGAGGGTATTCTAAAGATAAACAAAGAGTTCCAGAATTATTTTTCCCTTATGTTTGGCGGAGGCTCGGCAAAGCTTTCGGTCGCAAAGCCCGAAAAGAAAGTGCGGCGGGAAATGGATGACCTTCTCGCGAGTGAGGAAGGAGTAACGGTACCTGAAGACACCGAGAAGGAAACAGGCATAGACATTGAAGTGAACCTTCCGCGCAAGAAAATAAAGGCGCTGATGATGCTCTCGGGAGGGGAGCGCGCGCTCACCTCTATCGCCCTTCTTTTCGCGATGTCGCAGGTGAAGCCCCCGCCGTTCATCATCCTTGATGAAACGGATGCCGCGCTTGATGAAGCGAACTCAAAGAAATACGGCGATATGGTGGAAAATCTTTCCAAGCACTCCCAGCTTATTTTGATTACCCACAATCGCGAGACAATGTCCCGCGCGGGAGTTATCTACGGTGTCACGATGGACAAGAGTGGTGTTTCCAAGCTCCTTTCGATCGCATTTGACGAGGCGGTGGCAGTGGCGAAATAATCCCCCTTACGAAAGGGGGCCTCCGTCGTCGGAGGTGGGGGTTGTGCTTACCTTGTATGAGACTACAGTACAATCATAACTCCAAGGATTTCTCTCGGCAGTTACGTAACAACAGCACCATGGGTGAGGTGTTGCTGTGGCAGGAGATTAAAGCGAGAAGGCTTGGTTATCAATTAGGGAGATTTATCGTAGATTTTTATTGTAGCCCCCTAAAACTGGTCATAGAGATTGATGGTTCCAGTCACGACGCAAAAGTGGAGGAAGACATTCAACGACAAAAGGAAATTGAAAGATTAAATATCCATTTCTTGCGGTTTACAGAGAGGGATGCGAGAAGTAACCTAGAAAGCGTCTTGCATGAAATTAAGAGATATATCTCGAAAATTGCACAACCCCCGCTCCAATAAGAATCGGAGTCGCCCCCTTTGCTAAGGGGGATAAAAAACCGCGTTCCGGTAACGGAACGCGAGTTTGTGAAGTGTGTGGAAGGTATCAGTCTTCGAGTGCCTCAAAGGCGTCAGCAGGGAATGCGCTCATCTTTCCTGCCAGGTTAAGAAGTGGCTCCCTGGTTTCGCCGTCTTCAAACTGAAGCTGAACAGTGCACAGTGTCCCTTGTTCAAGGGTGATCCCATTGTTGATGCTCTGGACTCTTCGTGTTGTAATAACCGACGTTCCTGACTGAAACATCTGAAGTGTATTCATAAGAGGGAGTGGGGGTTGAGATTGCGGTTGTGAGAACTTGCTCTATCCTACGTAACTCCTTTTATTTGTCAAAAATTATACGAGTTTGTAGTCGAGCGTCTTCCGCTCCACGTCCGCGCCGACAACCTTGAAGCGCACTTTGTCGCCGAGTGAGTAGCGCTTCTTTGTGCTCTCGCCAACGACCGAGTATGTTTTTTCTTCAAGCACAAAGTAGTCGCCCGAGAGGTCGCGGAGCTTTACCATGCCTTCGGAGCGAGTGTCTTTTTCTTCCACGTAGATACCCCATTCGGTGACACCGGAAATTAATCCCTCAAATTCTTTACCCATCCGCTCTTCCATATACTCCACTTGCTTTAGCTTAATGGACTCTCTCTCCGCTTCCGCGGCGGATATTTCTCGCTTGGTAGCGTCCGAAGCCATTCTTTCAAGCTGTGCCATTTTCTGCGGGTCCACCTTGTGTTTTTCCTGTATCGCAAAAAGTGAACGGTGTACTAAGAGGTCGGGATATCTTCGGATAGGTGAGGTGAAGTGCGTGTAATGTTCAAAGGCAAGGCCAAAGTGTCCGATATTCATCGTGGAGTACACCGCCTTCGCCATACTACGGATAGCTGCCGTTTTAATGAGCGACTCGGAAGCGTGACCTTGGATTGCATTAAAAAGTGCTTGGAGGTCTTTTCCGCTTACGCTCCCATCTTTCTGCACCAACAGGTCGTGCCCGAGCGCCCGTACGAAGATACCGAGCTGGTCCAGCTTTTCACGGTTCGGCTCGTCGTGGGTTCGGTAAATAAATTGAAGCTTACCTCCCGCCTTCACGGCGGTTTTTGAAAAGTGGTGAGCCACTTCGCGGTTGGCGAGGAGCATAAACTCCTCAATGAGCTTGTGCGTATCAAGGCGCTTCTTTTTGTAGACGCGGATAGGGTGGCCGGTCGCATCCAGTTCAAAGGCAACCTCGTCCTGCTCAAAATCAATCGCGCCCTGCTTTGTTTTCTCCGCGCGCAGTTTTTTCGCGATGCTGTTTAAGGTCCGCAGTTCTTCCGCAAGCACACCACCGTTGTCTATGGATTCCTGCGCGGTTTCGTACGTAAAACGCATCTGTGAATGGATGACACCTTTCCCGAACCATCGGCTGTGAATATGTCCTTTCTCGTCCATTTCAAAGAGTGCCGAGAAGGCGAGGCGGTCTACATTTGGATTCAGCGAACAGAGGTCATTTGAAAGCGCGTGGGGAAGCATCGGAATGGTGCGGTCTACAAGGTAGACGGACGTCCCTCGCTCTCGCGCTTCGCGGTCAAGCGCGGTGCCTTCGCGGACATAGTGCGAGACGTCGGCAATATGCACGCCGACCTCATACCTTTGACCATTAACATTTGACAATTGACGAAAAGATAAGGCGTCGTCAAAGTCTTTGGCGTTCGCAGGGTCAATGGTGAAGAGGGTTGTGGTGCGGAAGTCTCGCCTTTTCGCAATTTCATTCACGGGAATAGGGGAGCCGGTCTCTTTGATGAGCCTCTGTGCCTCCTTGGCAATCTTTTCCGCTTCCTCTTCGGTGTCGTGAGGGAAGGCACTTCCAAATCCTCGCTCAAGAATGATGGACTCCATTTCCACCTCGTGCTCGCCCTTTTTGCCAATGATCTTGATAACCTCACCTATGGGTTCACCTCCGTCTTTCCACTCTTTGATTTCAACCAAAGCTTTGTATCCTTTTTGTGCTTCTCGCGGAGGGCGAGGTATGACTATCTTTGTGTACATCCGAAAATCATCGGGTGCGAGTACAAGCTTTGTTCCGTTTTCCTCAATTGTCCCGACAAAGCGCATTTTGGCGCGGGTGATAACACGCAGTACCTTTCCGGTGTGTCTCCCTTTTACTTTTTCCTTGAGTACCTCAACTTCCACTTCGTCGCGGTTAAGCGCCGTATGGAGATTCGGTGTTTCAATCATCACGTCCTCGTCCTTGTTTCCTCGGCTTTTTTTAGGGGCATTCGTAGCGGGGGAGATAAAGCCAACAGCGCGCGAATTCACGCTAAGTACCCCCGTAATCGTTCCCGGGGCGTGCTTTTCCTTGGTTTCTTTCGCTGGATGCATGTTTTTCACATGCTCACTATAACGTAGTTTTAATAGTTTGACAAATCAAGACTGTTATGGTATCTTATTTCCCGGAATAGCGGACGAGCCTTTTGTGGCTTACCTCCGGTCTGTTCCTCACAAAAAATCAACAAAAAAGGAAACTAGTACTATGAGTGCGAATGCACCTCTCACTACTGGAAGCTCTCTGTGTGCCGATGAAAAAAAGGCGCTTAGTTTGCTCAAGCACACCGTTACCCAGCTCGAATCCGAGGCAATTACCTTGGATGAACTCTCGCGCTTCAATGCGCACCAAAGTCCGTTTGAAAACACCTCGAGGCCGTACTCAAAGCAGATTGAGGGGTTTCAGAAGTATTTTCAGGACCGCTGGAACTTCAAATGCGGTGACGCAGAAATGGGTGGACTCTACGTGCCACGTCCGCGGGGCTACTGCAAGACGCTTCTGATTCTGCCTCCCGCAAAGGTGATCGCTGGAATGGATGACATCTGCGCGAAATGGCGGAGTGAAAAGAAGTTTAGCGTCTGGACCTTTGCGGATGGTGCACTGAATGAAAAAGTTCGGAACGATCGCCGACATCTCGGTATGTATGCACTTCTGCATAAAGGCGAACGAGATGCGGACGAAGAACTGCGCAATCGCTCATTTGAGCAAAATCGGGAAGATGGGCTTTTGGTACAGATTGCCCGCACCGAAGAAACAATGCGGGCCACAGAAGTTCTCCTCTTTGAGGATTTCTACTTCTTGAAGACTGGAGAGCATCTTGACCCACGGACCGCGACGATAACTTCCTCGCTCGACTCCGACGGTTACGCGGTGTTCGTGCGCTGGGCTGACGACGTCGACGTGGGCCAGTACGTCGTGCAGAATGCGGACCCGAGCTGGGCCAGCCGTGCAGCAGTTTATCTTTAAACTGTTTCCTTGTTCCCTTCGATTGTCCCCACTTGCTTCGTGCGAGTGGGGATTTATTTTTGTTACAATAATTCCGGCTGTGAAGTCGGTTCGCCACGCTGGCGAATGGCGATTTGCCACAAGAAAGAAACTGCCTGTCTCGTGTTACACATCTCCCGCTCTACCACGGGCTATAAAACACAGGAAAACTCCTCGTTTTTTATATGAATGGTTTTCCGGTGATACGGACGACATAAGACAATATGAGCTCGCTCGACTCCGACGGTTACGCGGTGTTCGTGAACTGGAATGACAACGTCAACGTGAACCAGTACGACGTGCAGAATGCGAACCCGAACTGGGCCAGCCGTGCAGAAGTTTCTCCATTTAAAAAGAGCCGAGAGGCTCTTTTATGGTAAAGAATTAATCCACCCATTTAGCATCTTTGAGACTTCTTGCAGTTGTCCTTCCAAAGCGAAATAAGATGTCTCCACAATACAATGAAGTTCATACTCAGTTCTAACAAGTTGTTTTGCGATTTCGGTCTTGAGGCGAGCCGATTCAAGGATTGGCTTCTTTCTTTCCCGTGGAGTAAAGGTAGCGGTAATGGTGAGGGAAAGCATTTCTAACATTACCAATTCCACCTTTGCGTGAAGGCCCAGCCTATCTCGTTTTGGGATTTTACTGCCGATACGATACACTTCTTTATACAGATTTTGTATCTTATGAACAACGGGAACCAAGGCAAATTGTTGCGAGTTGTTAGTGGGGGGGGGGCGTCATAAAGTAAATTTTTGTG
>Ga0209515_10002403_pt1 | contig 28897 bp, 39 predicted proteins | sample Subgroupgradi54m_FD_187454 | JGI IMG/M metagenome (GOLD analysis project Ga0209515, IMG submission 187454) | Subsurface groundwater microbial communities from S. Glens Falls, New York, USA - GMW60B uncontaminated upgradient, 5.4 m (SPAdes)... ... | reverse complement strand
AATGTTTAAAGTATGAAACCCCAAGCGAAGCCTTTAAAAGAGAGTTAAAATCAATTACTAATTAGCAGGGTGGTCGGATTCAGATTAGAATTCGCCATTCTGATAACATGAAACTTCAGTGTTGCGAAAACTCAATCGAATCATCAAAACCTCACCAGTTGCCTTTTTGCTCCTACTCGAAGTCATCCTCGGCACCTTTATTAGTGCCGGTTCGATCCTGCTTTTTCTGACACTCCGTTCAGAAGTACTCGAAAAGGATTTTGTCGGTTTTGATAACCAGATTCTCCGTCTTTTTTATCAATTCCGTTCGCCTTTACTGAATCAATTGATGCAGTTTTTTTCCTATCTCGGAGGAGAAGTATTAGTCGGTGGCGCTATTCTGGTCACCGTTGTTCTTCTTCTAAAAAAACACAAGCGAGAAGCTTTTCTGTTTAGTTTCATCTTAGGTATGGCCGCTTTGATCGATAACCTCCTAAAAAACTTAACTCAACGGACCAGGCCACAATACTTTCCCCTAATCATTGAAAGGGACTACAGTTTCCCATCCGGACACGCCATGGATTCCTTTGTTTTCTATGCCACCCTTGCTTATCTAACTTTTCATCTCACCAAAAACAAGAAACTCTCCTTCATTATTTCCATTATCGCGATCTTCATCATTCTCCTAATTGGCGTTAGCCGAATCTACCTCGGCGTTCACTACCCAAGCGACGTTCTCGCCGGGTACCTTGGTGGTCTCGGCTGGTTCACCGGCATACTTTTAATCGAAAAAACGTTAGTTCTATTCAAACTCTTCCGAGAGAATTCGCATACCGACTAGACCCATAATCTTGACATAAAAATATCCTTCATTTAAGATATGGGCCATTCAGCCTTTGCGTCCTTCACACACACCTTTACCTACGGAGGGTAAAAATGCCTGGAACAGAGCTCTTTACCATGGTTATGGGATTGCTGGCCGTGATGGTAGTCGCTGGCGGTGTCTCCGCCTTCGTCTTCCGCAACGTGTTCAGCTGCCTCTCGATCCTCGTCGGCTTCGCCGTCTCGATCGCGATGATCTTCATCAATCCGATGCTGGCCGCCACCGGCAATGTCCCCCTGATGTTCGCCGGGGCAGCCGTGTTCGGCGCCTCAGTTGGCTTCGACATCTGCGGCTTTGCCTTGGCCGTAGCCAAACGCTACGATCTGGAACCAAAAGACGCGTATGAAGCCGTCGGCGTCGGCCTGGTGGTCTGCGGCATCGCCACTGCTGCGGCGGCCGTAATCGGCATGATGTCAGGCCTCAACCTGCAAGGCCTTCAGATCGTCATGTTCGGCGGGCTTTTTCTCGTGCTCGGACTCGGGGTGGTCGCGCTGTTCGTCCGCTTCAACAAAGTCACCGAGATGATCATCAGCTTCGTCCTAGCGATCTTCTGGACGGTCTACCTAGTGATCGACTTCAATATGATCGCCGTGGACAAGACCGCCTCCTGGCCCCGCGCGATGGGCATCGCCATGAAACTATACCTCGACCTGATCAACCTGCTCCTGCAGGTGATCAAGATCTACCTCATGACGAAGAAGCACTAAACCCACAACCAATCCATGAAACCGCCTACTGGAAATCCAGAGGCGGTTTTTTAATGGCTTTCACCGCTTTGCCTATAGGGTATATAATGTTCCAAATGAACACACCAGAACACGCCCGTTTTCGCACCCCAGAGTTCGATGTCTTTGGCTATTTTATTTTCCCAGGCGGTAATCCCGGCTCAATCGATCAGGCCGAGATTGCTCTTCATGAATACGGCTTCACCGGCTGTAATCCCACTTATGTTGCTGGTTCCATCGTCGACGGCCCAGAGGCCATGAAAACCAGGATGCCACAGGTCGAGACTGTTGTTCAGGTCTCCTTTAACGGTGTTGTCGCTTACGCCATTAGAGTCTTTCCTGTCACCAACCCCAGAAATACCGAAGACTTTGTCAAGGAAACTTTTACCGGCTGCTCCAGACAAGACGACGTCTTGATGATCAAAATAAGGGAAAGCGTTGAGGCAGAAGAATAAATCCAAAATTCACTTATGAGCCGAAAACCGGAAAGCCTTCAAAGCCATCCAGACCGCGAACCCAACTTGATCGGCAAACTTCCCCAAGCCGAGGCCGATTTACTCCACGCCGTCTTACTTGAAGCTGGATCTGACATCGAAAATTGGCACCCGGACGACCGAAAAAACTTTGATCCAAAGAATCCACTTGCCGGACTCTGTGATCTTGCTAGTTCTTTACTCGCCCTAATCTACGCAGACACGAAAGCAGGGGACCACGTCGAGTGGCTCAGAGTCCAAAAACTTAGACGCTCCGGCTGGAAGTCGGCCGACTATGACGTTCATTATGATCTTTCCACCCAAAAATACGGCATCCTTGACCTCACCCGAGAACAGTTCGAGAGGGGACGAATCTTCAAAAAGGTTGGTCCAAAAAAGATCAATCCCGACACCAAGGCCGTTAACTTCTCGAGGGCCCAAATGGGAAAGAGATTATCGAGAGTCTTTGGCATCTTGCAAAGACGGGCCCTTGAAAAAATCAGTGAACCATCCACGGCTACCTGGACCCCGGAACTATTAAACTTTCTTGCCCAACTAATCTAATATGAGCCTAAACCTAGAAACACTAAATCGAGGCTTCGTCGAAAACTTCGGTTATTCCTACGGTGGTGTTCAACGGGTCCTGCTTGGCGAACTCCCAGCCATGCCCACCCCTCAATTCTGCGAACTTGCCACCCAAGTCCTCCTTGAGATCTCCGGTAGGCTCGACGAGCCTTCCTGGAGGATGATCGGAGAATCCCTTCAACTCGCTTTCCTTCGAGACGAACAGACAAAAGTCGACCGGGAGAGTATCTTCGACCTTCCGGAGCTACTGCCAGTCACAAAAGTTTCAGACCAGGATCTCTCGGGAGAGGGGCTAGGTATGACCCTCCAAGGGGTCGAGATGACCGAAGAACTCGCCCAACGGATTCACGACGCCGACGAGACAGAAAGACGAAGACTAATGGAAAGCCTGATTGCAAACTTGATTCTCAAAAACGGCTGGGTCGCCGAGGCCTATCAGGCGAACCCCTTCAGCCTAACGGAAGACCGCGTCCTCATCGGAACTCTCTATGAACTTAGTTATCTGGAGTTTGCCGGCTTTGTCAGCCAGATTCTCGCCGGGGGCATTTTTGGCTGGGATGAAAACCAGGGTATGCCCAAAGCCGCCAAAGAGGCAATTGCCAAGCTAAAGGAAATTTGGGCATAAAAAAACCCGCCCCTTTTGAGGGCGGGCTGTGTTGTCCGGAGACTACTGGACGGGTGCCCCGCATTTGGGGCAGGTCAGGGTCCCTTCCGGGAACTGCGTGGAGCACGACCCGCAGTGTGTCTTCAAGTACTCGCGCTGCTTGGCAGCTTCGTCATCTGCCTTGGTCTTCCGGCGAGCCGCCTGGACAGCCTGCTCAACCTCTGCGCCATAATCCTCGATCACGCTGACCACGGCGTTCATCTCGGAGAGGTTGGTGGCGGTAGCGACCGCAGCCTTGACGGCCTTCTGGCCAAGATCGAGTAGCGAACCAAGACCGAAACCGCCAGGCCTCACTGCCTGACGCATCGCCTGATCAGCGATCGAGCCGGCCGCGGACCTGACTTTATCCGTGCTTGCCCGACTGATGCTCACATGGGTCGTGCAGGCCTCGGTGAGTGAACCGCCATCGTAGCTTAGAAGGACTTCGGCCAGCTGTTCGCCCGTCGCTGCCACGTATATCGAGATCTCACCGTTCCCGTCGGACAAACGGGGGATTCGGTAGTTGCCGCCCAACTTAGTCCGTAACCGACCGACGAGCTCCACGGCGGACAGCCAGCCATGATAGCTGATGGTCTCGCCCTTGAGCAGTTGTTGAACGCGCTCGACGAGTGCAACCGCGGCCACCCCAGCCGCAGTCCCGGTGGCACCCAGAGCTTCGTTGCCGGCACTCGCCGGCGGATGGGCTGCCAGTTCGCGTTTGGCGTTGACGTGAGCCTTGAGTAGGGTCTCGTCCGCCAAGTGCAAGTTCATTGCCGCAATCTGCTTATTGCTTTCTTCCTTCTCAAGCGCCGCCAGACGATTCACTAAGTCTTGATCGATGGCCATTGGTCACCTCCTGTGAGTTGGCCTCACCCAAAGTATTAAGTGCTGTTTTCGTACCTGCGTACGAGTGCGCAAATTCTACCATCCAAACCTGCTGAAATCAATTATAGGTTACTGCTACTCCTTCGGGGCCATACCGTAAATCGTTATTTCCGTTCCCTGGTTACTCGCATCCGCCCGCACCGTAGTTTTGTCTCCCACGTCCGGACTGGTCCAGTAGAAAAGCGTCCCTGCATCACTTATCCGCAAATTCACACAGCCATGGCTCATCGGATGCCCAAAGTTATTATGCCAGTAGGTGCCGTGGAGGCTAAACCCCCGCGAGGAGGCCACCCTGTCATTGCTGAAAAACATGACAAACGGGACGTTTGGTAGGTAGTAATAGGTATTCCACAGCGGATTGCCACCCTCCATTTTGGTATAGCGAAACTTCCCCCAGATGCGAAATGTGCCCGTCGGGGTAGGGAACCACTTCCCCGAGGAGATCGGAAAATCATATACCTTCGAACTCCCCTCAAAGGCGTATAGCCGCTGGTGAGTCAGATCGACCTCGATCCTCTTGTCAGAGTTGTTCGCCCCGAGAACCTGCGCTAACGGCAACAAGGGCACCTCAGAAGAAACCACCTTCTGACCCAAATAGACCCCCGCTACCCCTCTTGTGTCGTAAACCCCGGTCAACATTTCAGGCTCGATCGGCCTGATCGCTGGAAACAGACTCGGTAGAAGGCGAACATAGGTAAATAGGCTCAAAAAAGCTACAAACGAACCTGCCCACACTAGCTTGACCGGGTTAAATCTACGAACCTTCATACCATCCATTATGGGGGTAAAATACCCAAAATATCAACTCATTTAGTAAGAGATAGAAATACTGCGATACATCAATACATTTACCCTATTCTGGACTTGCTAAATAGCCTATATTATGCTATAATGCTCGCTTATAGGTTGAATGACCTAAACTATGATAGGAGATTTTGCCACCACCATTGCTACTGTTTTGATCATGTCCCTCGCCAATCCCTCTGCTGTGATCAAGACCCAAGAAGCCAATCTTAAGGTTCTTGGAGAAAGACAATACTCTATGGAAAACCGTTATCCGGTTAAGAGTGTTAATGAGGTCATGAAGAAAAACATCCTCCTGGGCCTCGCTTATCTGAACGGTTCTGTCGCCAAAAAGTCTGACATTGACTGGAGTAAAGTCACTTCTGCCTTCCACTTCGAGAAGACTCTCAAGCCAGGCGAGGTCTTTGCCTTCCACGATATCATCAGAAAGGAGTATTCCGGTAAGGTTGCCTTTACCACCAACTCCCACTTTAACGCCTCCGACGGCTACGTTTCCGACGGCTATCTCTTTGGAGACGGTGTCTGTGACCTGGCCTCCCTGATCAACTGGGCGGCCCTTGACGCCGGTCTGGAAACCGTCGTGCCCAAGGACCATAGAAGTGTGGCCCACATCCCTGACGTTCCTGATGATTATGGAGTGTCTATCTACTCTAACCCGCAAGACGGTGCTGGTGCCAACAATAATCTCTATATCACCAACCAAAAAGACCACGAGGTCAAGTTCCACTTCGACTTCGACGGTACCAACCTCAAGGTCTATATCACCGAAAACATCTAAAACCTCTTAGCTATTTCTTAGCTTTTCTTGTTAGAGTAGGGGAATGGAAAAGAAATTATTCCTTACTTCTGCTGGGTTAACTCCAGAAATGCTTCCGAGTTTTTTGTCTCTTCTTGACGACGACCCACCCAATCTCCGGGTAGCCCACATCGCTAACGCCAACGATAGAGATTGGTCCCGCTTCTTCCCCGACAAAACCGTCAATCACCTAGTTGGCCTTGGTTTCAACGTCGAAAAGGTCGATCTTAGGCGCCAAAGCGCCGAAGAAATCTACCAAACCCTCGAAGCCAAAGACATCATCTATATCGGCGGCGGCAACACCTTCTATCTTTTGAATCTCCTCCGCCAGCGAAAATTAAACGAGATTCTTTCCGATCTGATCGGGGAGGGGAAGGTCTACCTCGGTGCCAGTGCCGGCAGTATTGTCGCCGGTCCGGATATTACCCCTGCCAGCTGGAAACCGTTCGGAGATAAAAACAGCAACAAAATGACCGAGTTGTCCGGCTTAAACTTGGTTAACTTTTCGACACTGCCCCACTATCTTCCGGAGTTTGAAAGCCTGATCAGAGGTCAAAAACAAGCCTTTTCCCATCGGGTCTACTGCTTGAGTAACGGTCAGGCAGTCAGTGTCGTTGGCGACCACCACGAAGTTATCGGTGAAGGAAACTCCCTCGACCTGGTCTAGTTTTTGAGAGAGTTTAGTGTTAGAACTGATAGCTATGGATAATCAGAAAACTCTTTCTACTATCACCAATTTAACTGGCCTTATCAACGGCCATATCGCCGGGCTTGAACGCGAAAAAGAAAACCTCGGTAAACTCTCAGAAATGCTTAACGACATTCTGGCCAATGACACTGCCTACAAAGAGGTGAGCGACAAAGCCAAAGAAGTCACCAAAGAAAAAAGTAAAGCCAAGGCCAATGTTCTGGCCCAAACTCATCCCCACGATATCGCTTTTAAAATCAAGGACAGCCGCATCGAGATCAGACAACTCTCCCTGGAGTTATCCAATTTTCTGACCGAATACCAGAAACTCACCGGCAGTAGCGAGTTCGAAGGTGAGGACGGCGAGATGAGACAGATCATCACCACCGCCAGGGTCGTCGGCAAAACCAATTTTGGCGATAAACCCGAGCACGAGGTTTAGTAAATTCAAGCTCAACCTGGTAAAATATAGCCATTGGGTCCGTAGCTCAATGGTAGAGCAATTCCCTCTTAAGGAAGCGGTTGTGGGTTCGAGCCCCACCGGGCCCACCAGAGACCTAAAGTCATCAGAATGAGTCGACTTCGAACATTATCTTGATTTCGAAGTGCTGATCTTTTACAATTACCTTGTGCTAAAGAAGTGCTCCTGCTGTAAGAGGTTACTAGATGAGAACGAGTTTAACTGGAAATATAAAAATACTAAACGCGCATATCATTGCCGGGAATGTTCACGAAAATATTTAAGGAGCCACTACAGTAGAAATCACGAATACTACGTTAAGAAAGCACGCAAAAGAGACCTGGTGATCAGACAGCAAAGTCATGAATATATTGCCAAATTCTTACTCCATCATCCCTGTGTAGACTGCGGTGAAACCGACATTCTGGTCTTAGAGTTTGATCACAAAGAAAGAGAGAGTAAAATTGATGAAATAAGCATGGTAATTCGAAGAGGGCTATCATTTGATAAATTAATTAACGAGATATCAAAATGCGATATCAGATGCGCAAATTGTCATAGAAGAAAAACAGCAAAGGAAAATAAAAGTTGGAAATTGAAATATGCGCCTGTGGCCTAATGGATAAGGCACCAGTCTTCGGAACTGGGTTTTATGGGGGTTCGATTCCCTCCAGGCGCACCACGCAAACTTGACACTCCCATTAGCGATGTGTCAGGATAACTGCTAGTAGCCTGCTATGTTCAAAAGTCTTTTCAAAAAAATTTCCATCTTTGCTTCGCTCTTTCTGATCACCCTAGCTTTAATGGAATATCTTGATGTCACCACCAAACCACAACCCCAAGTCGCCGGTGCCAGTAGCACCCTACCGAGCCTCCAACCACCGGACTACACCACTGTCTTTTCGGCTCTCCCCAGTAAAAAAACCGATATCGTTACCTCGGTCAAAACCGCCGATGCCCGCTCGGAACTTCTCCGTCAATATCTGGCCCACTTTAACTCTCCACTCGAAGAATACGCCGACCTGATTGTCCAGATGTCCGATCAATACGACTTCGACTACCGCTGGATGGTCGCCATCGCCATGCAGGAAAGTACCCTCTGTAAATTCATTCCCGAAAATTCCTACAACTGCTGGGGCTGGGGGATTTATGGCGACAAAGTCACCCGCTTCGATAGCTACGAAGACGCCATCCGGCGCATTGCCCCCCAATTCAAACAAATCTTCCTCAAGGACAACCATACCAAAGATCCATTCAAAGTCATGAGGACCTACACCCCCCCTTCCGACGGCTCCTGGGCCGAAGGTGTCATCAAGGCCATGTCTGACCTTCAGTAGCCTCGATAGGGTAAAATAAGCGGTATGCCGAAGTGGCGAAATTGGTAGACGCGCATGGTTTAGGACCATGTGGGGAAACCCTTGTGGGTCCGAGTCCCACCTTCGGCACCCCACAGACGAATGTATAATCTCCGTGCACCGGACCGCACATTCAATCTGAAGGGAGAGTACCAATGGCAACGAAGAAACGCCGCGTACCGACAAAGCAACGTCGCCGGACGAAGCGAAGTTATACGCTGGTTGTCCAGAAGTGGTTTGAGTTCGAACGCGGCTATGGAGCCAGGCCCGACGGCTACTCACTCCATTTGTCCGAGTCGGACCGGACTGCTTACATCCGAGCTTACTTCGACACTATGCCGAAAGAGGCTCCAGACGTCTACTCCCAGCCAATGGGCCCCGCCTACCTGGCCGACGTCGATGCTAAGACCTACCGCAAGGTAGCCAAAAGCAAAAACGGCACTAGCCAAGTTGGCTCACCCCCGCCGGTCAAGTGACTGGCCCCACCCCTGACCCGAGCGGAATAATCTTCCGCTCGGGTCTTTTGCTATAATCCAGACCATGGAAATCAAACTTGAGAAACAGGAAAAAAGCACCGCGACCGTCAATATCATTGTCCTGGCCAAAGAAGTTGAAACCGAGCAGCAGCACACCCTAGAGCACCTGGCTGAGGAAACCACCATCAAGGGCTTCAGGAAGGGTAAAGCTCAGCTAAACCTGGTCAAAAACAGCCTCGATCCAGAAAAACTTAAGGAACGGACCATCATCCACCTCCTGGGGCACGCCATAGACCAGTCAACCAAGGACCTCAAACTCAAAGTTATCGCTAATCCCCACCTCGTCAAGGAAGACACCAGCAAGGCCGACTGGACCTTCACCCTAGAATTCCCTCTCTACCCAGAGTTTGAACTAGCTGACTACCAAGCCAAAATCAAGGCCGCCGTTGCCAAGGCCAAACCGGAAAATGAAGATAAAAAACTCAAGGTCGTTTTTGACACTCTCCTGGATACCATTAAGATAGAGATTCCCGAGGCACTCATCGCCGAGGAGGTCAACCGCTCCCTTGGCCGCCTGGTGAGCCAGACCGAGGCCCTAAATCTCTCCGTCACCGACTATCTCAAGTCGATCAAAAAGACCCCCGAGCAACTTCGGGATGAGTATCACCAGACCGCCACCGAGAGCCTCAAGCTCGACTTTCTTCTTTTTGCCGTCGCCCGTGAGATGAAATTGACGGTTACCGAAGATGAGGTAAAATTACTTCAGGGAGCTGCCGATGTCAAACCCGAGACTCGACCCTACCTCGAGAGCGTCCTTCTCAAGCGGAAGGCCGTTGACAGCCTCCTAAAACTTTGATATTATAGGCCAACATGAACCAGCTAGGCAGTAGCAACAAGACCAGCACGGGCGCGAAACCGGTATTACCGAAGGTAAACAACTTCCTCGAAACCATCAAAAACAACCAGGCGGCCCCAATAGGGAACCGCTTCGAGTCTCCCTTTGGAGCCAATCCTTTTGCGGAATTTAATCGCCAGAAAGAGATCGAAAAACAGCGCGTTGCCCAATTTCATCAAGCCAGATTAAAAGAATGGGAGCAGGTCTACTCGGCCAAAGATAAGCAAGTCGAGAAAAAGATCGAAGAGATCAGGCTTGAGCTGCAGGCTCTTGCCAAACAGATCGTCAAGTACGACCAAAACATCACCCAGGCCATCCAAACCCAAGTCGTCACTCCTGGTGCCTATCACATCACTTTCTTCGAACATATCAAACAGATCATTGCCCTGATCCGAAAGAACGTTACTGACGCCAACTCCTGGCTTTCCGTCTTCAAAAAACGCTCCGCTCAAAAAGGCGGCGCTTTCTGGGCCAACACCAAGAAGGGCGGAACATCTTACCTTATGAGCGGGGAACATTCCGCCGCCCGCTCCGCCGGCTAAATCATAGTTTCCAAGATAGCTTCGATATTGTAAAATATAGGCACTCAAGGGCCCGTGGCGCAGTTGGTAGCGCGTTTCATTGACATTGAAAAGGTCATTGGTTCGAGTCCAATCGGGCCCACCCTAAATAGGCTATTTCCACCTTCCAGAAAGAAAAAGGCGGAAAAATCCAAGTCCTAATCTCTCTCCTTCCTTTTCATATATTCCAAACCGATCAGATTGCAGACTTCATCACGTTGTCCACGCAATAAAGCCAGGCCATTTTCACCCCGGAGAACCAAACTCGGAGCCATAGCTTCCACATAGGCAACCCGGCTTCCCCTAGTCATTTTCAAATAGGGTAACACAAATTGGCCGAAAGTTGGACAGGCAATCATCCCAGTAGTTTCATTCAAAAGAAAGCCATGGCTGGTCGAAAAAGAAGCATACTCACCATACAGACTTTCACCGACGGTTGCCCGACCACGTCTTGGCGAAATATATCTAAAGCCCTTGATCGGAAAGGCCCCACTAACTCTCTGAAGACTCCAGCAGATCGGCATTTCCGACAGGGTTCTCCAATTCATGTCCAAAGCATCGCCGGCAAATTCTTTCTCGTTTCTGTTTGCCCATTCTTCCCGATAACTCTCCATTATCCGAACAATCTCAGTTTCGTTCTTTAGAAACCATGCATCGACTGACTCCAATAATTGCAGAGCTTCTGGTGAATATTTTGTTCTTTCTCCCATAAACTAGGGGCATTTTACCAAACCTTTTTGGTATAGTAACCTCATGGCTAAAGACAAATACACGGCGACCTGGATTTCTCACTCCTCGCTCTCAGATTACCTGACCTGTCCCCGGGCTTATTTCCTGAAAAATGTCTATCGTGACCCAAAGAACAATCATAAGGTCCAACTCGTCACCCCACCCCTCTCACTCGGTTCCGCCGTCCACGAGGTGATTGAGTCACTTTCTGTTCTACCAACGAAAAATCGTTTTCGTGAACCGCTTCTAGCCAAGTTCGAAAACGCCTGGACCAAAATAACTGGGCGGCGGGGAGGCTTCTTCGATGTCGAAACCGAGTACCGCTACAAACAACGGGGAATTGGTATGCTCAAAAAAGTCGACGATAACCCCGGTCCCTTGATGAATCTGGCAGTTAAAATCGACATGGAACTGCCATATTTCTGGCTCTCGGAGGACGACAATATTATTCTCTGCGGCAAGATTGACTGGCTTGAGTATCTCCCCGACACCGACTCGGTCCACATCATCGACTTCAAGACCAGCAAAAGAGAGGAAGACCCAAAATCGATGCAGCTACCCATCTATCATCTCCTGGTCCACCACTGTCAAAAAAGAAAAGTTACCAAAGCCAGCTACTGGTATCTGGAAACTAGCGACACCACCACCGAAAAAACTTTACCCGACCTCAAGGACGCTGCCACCAAAATTCTAAAAGTGGCCAAACAAATCAAGTTAGCCAGACAGCTCGAACGCTTCAAATGCCCCACCAATGGCTGCCGCCACTGCGAACCAATGGAAGAAATTATCAGCGGACGGGCCGAGTTTGTCGGCATTAGCGACTTTGGTCAGGACATGTACGTTTTACCCTTTAAGGGAGAAGAAAAGCGAGAGGGGATTGTCCTCTAGTGCTTTTTTTGCTAAAATTAGCCTCACCTTGGGAAAATTTCATCGCATCAATCAGTACATTAAGTCCGAAACCGTCCGGGTAATCGGAGTAGACGGCACTCAGCTTGGCGTCATGTCGCTTAAAGAAGCTTTAGACAAGGCCAAAGTTCTGGGCGTCGACGTCGTCGAGGTCGCCGAAAGCGCCAAACCTCCCGTAGTCAAACTAATCGAGTTTTCCAAGTTCAAGTACCAGGAAAACAAGAAGGACCGTGCCGGTGCCGCCTCCGCTCAAGAAACCAAAGAGGTCCGCATGACCCCGTTCATGGCCGAAAACGACTTCCAAGTCAGGCTTTCCCGAGCCAGACAATTCCTCAAGGGTGGTGATAAAGTCCGCCTCGTGGTAAAATTTACCGGTCGCGAAATTACCAAGAAGGAATTTGGCGAGAAGATGATGGCTAATGCCCTCGAGCAATTGAGTACCGAGGCGAGCGTCGAGCAAGCACCAAAGATGCTCGGTAAGCTCCTGTTGGCTACTATCAAACCAAAGAAATAATATGGCAACTAAAATTAAGAACAAAACCAGAAAGATCGTCTACAAACGATTCAAAATTACCGCCACTGGTAAGGTCATGCGACGCATGCCCACCATGAGACATCTTCGCCGCAAGAAGAGTGCCAAGATGATCAGACGCTATCGCAAATATGTCGAGGTCACTGGCGTTTTGGCCAAAAAAATTAGATCAATGCTACACGTTTAACTATGCCTAGAGTCAAAACCGGTATCGTGAGACACGCCGCTCACAAAAAAGTTCTCTCTGCCAACAAAGGTTATCGCATGACCAAGCGCCGCTTGTACAAGGTCGCCAAGGAAGCCTATCTTCACGCCGGTCAATATGCCTACAATAGCCGCCGCCTAAAGAAACGCGACTTCAGATCTCTCTGGATCAGTCGCATCACCGCCACCTTGAAGCTTCAGGAAAGCCCACTTTCTTATAGCAAATTCATTAAGGCCCTTAGTGAAAAAAAGGTCACTCTTAATCGTAAAAGCCTCTCCGAGTTAGCCGTCAAGTTCCCCGAAGTCTTTACTTCCGTCTTTAAATTTACTTCCGCCAAATAGGGGAGTCACTCTAATATGTTCTTTAGAGCTCCCCGAGAGGGGGGCTTTTTTGTTAAGATAAGCGAAGATGAACCTAAATATCTACCTAAAACAATTAAATATTGATGCCAAACAAGCCCAAACGTTTTCGGTCTTAAAAGAAATTGAGATTAAATATCTTGGAAGAACTGGAGTTTTCAACACAGAATTCGATAAACTATCAAAACCAGACAAACAAAAAAATGGCCAAGAATTTAATCAAAAAAAACAACAGGCTCAGGAAATCATCAACCATCGAAACCAAGAGCTGATCGAGGAGGAATCCAAAAAATCTTTTGATGTCACTATCCCAGGAATTCTTCCGCCGATTGGCCACCTGCATCTTGTTACCCAGGCCATTAAAGAAATCTCCGATATCTTCGAAAAAATCGGTTTCATCCGTCGCCGTTACCCAGAGATTGACACCGACTGGTACGCCGCTGAAGGCCTCAATATCCCCAAAGATCATCCCGCCCGCGATGACCAGGAAACTTTTTATGTCTCTGAAAACCTCGTTCTGACCCCCCACACCAGCAACGGCCAACTCCGAGAGATGGAGGCGATGAAAACTCCGCCAATAAAGATGATCAACATCGGCAAAACCTACCGCCGGCAGATCGACGTCTCTCATACCCCGATGTTTCATCAGTTCGAAGGCCTTCTCATTGATAAAAATATCAACATTACTCACTTGATCGGAGTCGGAAACTACTTTGTTCAAAATTATTTCGGAAAAGACAGGCGTGTTAGACTCCGTCCCCACCATTTCCAGTTCACCGAACCCAGTTTCGAGATCGACATTACCTGTGGTGTTTGTGGCGGGGTTGGCTGTCGTCTTTGTAAAGCGGGCTGGCTCGAGCTTGGTGGAGCTGGGATGGTTCATCCCGCTGTCTTAAAAAATGGCGGTATCGATCAAAAAAAATACTCCGGCTTCGCTTTTGGTTGGGGAGTTGAACGAGTCTTGGCGATGAAATATAACCTACCTGACATCAGAAACATTTATTCAATCGACCTTCGCATCTTAAATCAATTCTAAAAATGGATATAAAACTACCCAACTCCACTCTAAGAAAATACCTTACCACCAAAGCCTCGGCTGAAAAGATCGCCGAGGTCCTCACTCTCTGCGGACCCTCCGTCGACCAACTTCATCACCTTGAACATGACTATGTCTATGACATCGAGGCCATCACCAACCGTGTTGATACCGCCTCAGCTTTTGGAATCGCTCGTGAGGCCGCCGCGATCCTACCGCTTTTTGGAATTAAAGCGACGCTCGTAAACAGTCCGTATGATATTAAGGCGAGCGACCTTCCGGAACGAAAAAACACCAAACTTCCACTTGATGTTGAGATTAAAGACGAATCTCTCATCCCTCATTTTGCCGCCATCGTTCTGGACAAACTAACCGTCAAAGACTCCCCGGACGAAATCAAAAACCAGTTGGAGCTTTCCGGAGTCAGACCACTAAACAATCTTATTGATATCACCAACTACTTGACTCTCTGTTTCGGCCAACCGGTTCATATTTTTGACTACGATAAGATTTTAGGCCACAAGATGATCCTCCGGGAAAGTAAGCCTGGCGAAAAAGTGATCACCCTGGATGGGAAAACCCACGAACTGAAAGGTGGCGATATCGTCATTGAAGATGGCGAAGGGCGCTTGATCGATCTCTGCGGCATCATGGGCGGCAAACTGTCTGAGGTCGACGAAAAAACCAAACGAGCCGTTCTTTATGTCCAGACCTATCACCCAAAGAAAATCAGGCGCACCTCGCTTTACACCCAGGAAAGAACCCTCGCCGCCCAGATCTTCGAAAAACAACCTGACTCCAGACTTGTCATTCCAACTCTGATCGAAGGGGTTAACCTTCTAGTCAAGTATGCCAGCGCCGTAGTGGCCTCTGACTCCATCGATCTATTTCTCAGTAAACCGGTCAAGAAAACTGTCAAGCTGGACCTTAAGTGGCTCAATCGTCTGATTGGTTTTGACTTCGACTACAAAACCGTCTCGTCAATCCTGAGCAATTTGGGTTTCAAAATTAAGAAGCTCTCAACCTATGTCTTGGAAGCTGAGGTACCCACCTGGCGTCTTCACGATATTTCCATTCCCGAGGACCTAACCGAAGAGGTTGCCAGAGTCTACGGTTATTTCCGTCTTCAAAGTCAGTTACCGGTTACCGCCAATCTTTCCGTTTTAACCGATCCGCTCCTTGACTGGGAGTATCAGGCAAAAAAATATCTCGCCGACCTTGGCTTCACTGAGGTCTTTAACTATTCCCTTGTCAGCAAAGAAGTTTTTGCGAAAGCCAACATAGATCCGAACCATTCGGTCTCCTTGACGAATCCTCTCACGACTGAATTCGAGTCTATGCGCCGGAGCCTGATCCCCAGTCTTCTCATGGATCTAGAAAACAATCAGGGTAAGATAGACTTGCCAATTCGCATTTTCGAACTCTCCAACATTTACTTGACCGACGAGCACAAGAAAAACAAACTCCCCGAAGAACGGTCTATTTTAGTGATAGCCACCCAGGGCCTGGACTATCGCCACGCAAAAGGCTCTCTCGAAGCCGTCCTCCAATCTCTGCACCTGAACAATGTAAACTTTATAAAACAAAACGACGACTCTGGCCCATGGCAGCAAAATCAAACCGCTGAAATTTACTCCGACAAACATTTCCTCGGTGTTTTTGGCACAATTAAACCCGAAGTTAAGTCGGCTTTCGCCCTAAACGGAGAGGTTGTTCTCGCCAACCTTGACTTCCAGACGATCAGTAATCTTGCCAACACTAATTTTGGCTACACACCGATTTCAGAATATCCAGACTTAATCGAAGATATCACCATTCAATCCGATCTCCATATTTCAGAGCTAATTCAATTAATTAAACAGGAGAGCAAACTCGTCACCAAAGTTATCTATAAGGACTCCCTGAAAAACAAACACACCTTTACGATCCACTTTAATGATTCAAAGAAGAACTTGTCTCAAGAAGAAGTCAATTTAATCAAAGAAAGGTTTCTTAAAATCAGATAGCGGGGATAGCTGACACCGTGGCGGTGGATGTCGGAGTCATCCAGTCCTGATTAATGGCGAACTCCGTAGTTTGTTCTGCCATCCGACCATCAGTATTATGGACCGTAACTCGAACCTTATGATTACCGGCTTTTGTTATCGAAAAAGTCTGACGATATTGTTGAGAGGTCAGATGGGCGTCTGCGGTCGTATGATCATCCAAAAATATATCAGCCCAATCTACAACCTTATCTGAAAAGACATCAAATGTGACGACAAAGTTATCACCGGGGTACCGCTTGTGCGACTCCGGAGATGTGATATTGAGTGAAATTCCGCTGACATCACCACAAAAATCAGTAGGTATCTTGAATCTGGGGTCGGCAGACTTTGTTGCCACCCACCCATCGATCGCTTTTTGCCATAAGTCTCGATTCGTCAGGGGATCTTTTTCCTTCACCACGACTACCTCTTTCCAGTCAAAATTTCCCTGAGAAACTTGGGCTTGTGTCGCTAACTTGTCCGCTTGTCCCTTACAGACCTGGATCTTTTTGTGGATCGGATCGTCCCCCGATGGTAGAGTGCCATCAATAAACCACTCTTTGTAACTCTCAAAACCATCATGCGCCGGATAACCAGAAATTTTATCAACATCCACCTGGCCCACACCCTTCGGTGTCTCCCAGGCTCTGTCTGGTATTTTTGATAAAACTTCCAACATCTCCCGCCTCCAGATTGGTGCTGCTCCAGAAACACCGCTGGCGACATTTTTCATCTGACTGTTATCGTTGTTGCCCACCCAAACTCCCACTACAATGTCGCGGGTCCACCCCAAAGTCCAGTTATCACGAAGATCATTGGTTGTTCCCGTCTTGACTGCCACCGCCCGACCACCAAGATTCAAATACGAGTTGGGGCCGAAAGTGAGCAAACGAGCATTATTGTCAGAAAGCACTTGATCGACCAAAAAGGCGACCCTTTCATCAAGGACCCTCTCCGGCGCTACCGGTTTATTTTCGAACAACACCTTGCCATTTCTGTCCTCAACCTTGAGAATTGAGATTGGAGTCACCTTCATCCCGCTGTTCGCGAAGGCGCCATAGGCCGAAGCCAGATCCAACAGTCGTATCTCTCCACCGCCCAAAGCCATCGACAAACCCAGTCTCAACTGTGTTTCTTTAGACGGATCCAGACTGTCAATTCCCATCTTTGCCCCCTGAGCCAAGACGTCACGAACCCCGGTCAGAGCTAGCAGTTTCACGGCCGGAACGTTTAGCGAACTTCCCAAGGCATCACGTAGCCTCACCGGGCCTCTTTCTTTCCCGTCATAGTCTCTAGGCATATACGGGGTTTTGTCGTCCTTCCCCGGGAACTCTGTCACTACGTCAGACAGCATTGTAGCCGGCGTGAACCCCTTTGAAAATGCCGTCGCGTAAACCAATGGCTTAATCGAAGACCCCGGTTGCCTAAGCCTGGTAACTACGTTCACCTGTCCATCAATCGCCTTATCGAAATATCCCCGTGAACCAACCATCGACAAAACCTCACCATTGTTTGGGTTGATGATGACACTGGCACCGTTACTGATCTGGAGTGGCTTTTCCACCTTCGCGATTTCCTCAGCCACGATTTTTTCTGCCGTCAGTTGCATGGGTAAGTCCAAAGTGGTCGTCACCTTTAAACCGCCGGCGTCCATTATCCCCGGCCCAAAGAGATCATCCAGCTGTTGTTTCACGTACATCACAAAATGTCCTGCCTGTAAGCTCGTCGTGTTCGACCTGAACTCAACTCTGTCCAGCGAATCAATGACCTGTTTTTCCGTGGTCGCATCGATATAGCCGTCCTCACGCATTCTTCTCGCCACCTCGCGGGCACGAGTGATATATGCCTTCGAGTTACTCGACAGTAAGGGCGAGTACCGCGTTGGCGCCTGGGGAATGCCAGCCAAGATAATGCTTTCTACCAGGTTCAAATCCTTTGCGTCTTTCCCAAAATACATCTGTGCCGCACTGGCAACACCGCGAGCCGTTCCTCCGTAGGGTGCTTCATTCAGGTACATCTGTAAGATCTCATCCTTGGTAAATCTCTTCTCGATTCGAAGCGCCAAAACGAACTCTCTGATTTTCCGAGTCACCGTCCGTTCGTTCGTCAACAAAACATTCTTCACCAATTGTTGCGTCAAAGTCGAGCCTCCAATCAAACGACGGCTCACAATTAAATTCTTAATGATGCGAAAAAAAGCTAGCGGATCAAAGCCGGCGTGTTTATAAAAGTCCTTGTCTTCGATCGCGATCGTCGCCTTTCTCAAGTAGTCCGGCACGTCGGCCAGGGGAGTGAATTTCCGGTTTTGGTCGACAAAAAGATCATACAGGACCTCTTTGCCGGTTCGATCCAAAATCACGGAAGAATAACCACTATGCCTGACAACCTTACTCGGATCAGGAAGATCCCTAGAGAACCAAAAAACCAAACCCGCGAAAGCCAAAAAACCAAAAACCACCAGCCCGAACAACCACTTTCCCCAATTAAACTTCAAGTTAATTTTAGGTAAACCCGGTAATTTGAACCTCTTCCTGCGATACTTTCCCTCAACCATTAGTTCTATCTTAGCTTCGTTATTTGATATAATCAAACCGATGTTATTTTCAAAGAGAAAACGCAAACTTTTCACCATTCTCATCTTTCTTGGGTCCTTAATTCTGATCGTTTCATCACTGGCCCCTCTGTTCTATGGCCGGTAATAACTCCATCGGCGACTCACTCGACCACCTTCCGGGCATCGGCCCTGCGTTTCAAAAAACCCTCTCCCGCCTTGATCTGACGACCATCCACGACCTGCTCCACCACTATCCTAGTCGCTACCTGGACTATCGCATCCATACCCCCATCAGAGACCTCGTCGCCAAAAAAGATGTCAGTTTCGAGGCCACCATCAGTGAGCCAAAAAGGTTCATCTCAAAATCAGGTAAGCTGATCATCCAAGCGGAAGCTGTCGACAAAACCGGCAAGGTCAAACTAACTTGGTTCAACACCCCCTATATCACGAAAATCATCATCCCGGGCCAAACTTACCTCATCGCAGGCAAGACCTCGTTCTGGGGACCCCTGCTCACTCTAGTCTCGCCTATTATCGAAAGGGCAGGGGAGACCTCGTTACATACCCACGGCTTGGTTCCAATTTATCCCCTTACCGTCAAACTTACCTCGCGGTTTTTACGCCAAAAAATTCACCTCGCCCTAGAATCAACCTCGATCAAAGATCCACTCAATTCATCAACCGTCAAAAAACTAAGTTTAATGACTTACAAAGAAAGCCTTAGATCTATTCACTTTCCCGAAGAAGTCCCTCAAAAAGAAAGGGCCGACCTTCGCCTGGCCTTCAATCACCACCTTGCGATCAATTTGAATAATCAAATCGAGTTAAAAAAACTTCCTAGTTCGCCCCAACTTGCCATCGACCAGAAACTTCACCAAAACTTAAACAAAACCCTCCCTTTTGTCCTGACACAAAGCCAGCAAAAAGCCATCCTCGCCGGTTATCAAGACTTAACCCTGGGGCACTTCACTCATCGGTTGGTTCAAGGAGAAACTGGTTCCGGAAAAACCATGGTTATTTTCTTTTTTGCCGCTCAAGCCTTGGCCAACAAACTCTCTTTTGGGTTACTCGCACCGACTGAGATCTTAGCCAAGCAACACTACCAAACATTTCTTAAATTTGGCCTCCCGGAAAAACAAGTCCTCCTGGTCACCGGTAGCAGTCCCCTAACCAAGCCTCCCGAGAAACCTACTATCTTTATCGGCACCCATGCTCTCTTAAACCAACTCCCGAAAAAACTTTCTTTCCCCTTAGCCGCCCTCGCCGTTGACGAACAACACAAATTCGGCGTCGAACAACGGCAGATTCTCAGCCGAAGAACTCCTTGTCCGCATCTATTTAACCTCACCGCCACTCCAATACCGAGAACCCTAGCGCTTGGCCTTTTCGGAGAAGTGGCCATCACTACTTTGAAACAAAAACCGCGACATCAATTACCGGTCAAAACCTGGATTGTTTCCCCAACACGATACAAAAATAGCGGAACCTGGATTAAAAACCAACTAAAAAGTGGCAGTAAGATCTTCGTCGTCACGCCTTTAATCCATACTTCAGAAAAAACCAAAGACACACAAAGCGCTGAAAAAGTCTATCAAGACTACCAACAAAAATACAAAACCATCAGTCCGGTTTTTCTTATCCATGGCCAAATGCCCCAAGAGAAAATCAATCAATCCCTAGAAGAATTTAAACTGGCCAAACACGCCATCCTGATTAGCACCAGCATTATCGAGGTCGGTATCGATATTCCTGAGGCGGACGTCATCATCATTCACTCAGCGGAACGGTTTGGTCTTGCGTCACTTCACCAACTCCGTGGTCGCGTCGGTCGGGGGGAACGCCAAAGCTACTGTTTGCTCGTCCCCAGCAAAGACGAACAAGAAGAGGGGGAGCGTCTCGAACTTTTGGAAAAATATCACTCCGGCTTAACCCTGGCCAAAATGGACCTTCGGCTTAGAGGAAGCGGCGAATTTTTTGGTACCAAACAGCACGGTTGGCTCCCGGTCAGATTGAAAAATTTTTGGAACAAAAAACTCTTCGGCACCGCCCGGGAACTGGCCAAAAAAATCGTCGATCGGGACGAAACAGAAGCTACCACCATTGCCAATCAGCTTCTCACTTGGTAAAATACACCCATGGCTGCAACACCAAAAAGAAAACTATCGACTCGTAGACAAGGCAAGCGCAGATCTCAGATCAAAATCGAGGCCCAAAAATACGTCCGCTGTAACAATTGTGGACAACCCAAATTGACTCACTTTGTCTGTCCAAACTGCCACAAATAATTAGCTCGTTTTTAAGTGAAAACTGCTGCCGATCCTCGTCATCTAAATCGCATTAAGGCTTTCAAACAAATTTTCTCCAGGTCTTTTCTTGACCAGGTCGTCGACAACGAACTAGCCCTCGGGGCTCTGGACCATCAAGACGAAATTGATGAGATCATCAAGAAGTGCGCTCCGGAATGGCCGCTCACTCAAATAAACCGTGTTGATCTCTCAGTCATGAGACTAGCCATTTACGAATTACTTTACAAAAAAGACGTCCCCACTAAGGTGGTTCTGGATGAAGCTGTGGAAATTGCCAAACGCTACGGCGGCCAAAACAGCAGCAGTTTTGTCAACGGCGCCCTGGCCGCAACTCTAAAACTTACCAACCGTGATACCCAAACCCATGAACCCAAATAATACTTCCGGCCTCCAGAAAAGAATCGACTATCTCTTCAAAGATCCGTCCATCCTCTCCACCGCCCTCACCCACCGCAGCAGTTTGAACGAACAGGGGATCAAGGAGAGCAACGAACGGCTTGAGTTTTTGGGTGACGCCGTCCTGGAATTGGTGATTACCAACTACCTTTACGAAAGCCGACCCAATGATCCGGAAGGATTTTTGACCGCCGCCAGAAGTGCGATCGTTAGAACCGAGTCCTTAAGCCGTGTTGCCACACAAATCCGCTTGGGAGAGGAACTTCATATGAGCAAAGGTGAGGCTATGGGTGGCGGACGGGAAAACCCATCACTCCTCGAAAACGCCCTTGAGGCCCTCATCGGGGCCATCTTCAAGGACGGCGGCCTTGAACACGCTAGCCACTTTATCGCCCAGTTCATCCTTCCCCAAGCCAGGGAGATTCTTGCTCAAAAAGAACTCAAAGACCCTAAGTCCCTCTATCAGGAAAAAATTCAAAGCCAGGGCCTGATCTCTCCGGTCTATAAAGTTATCAGTGAGCAAGGCCCCGACCACGACAAAACCTTCGAGGTTGCCGTTTATATTAATGATCTGGAAACCGGCCGGGGAAAGGGTCGAAGCAAACAGGAGGCCGAACAACAAGCCGCCAAAAAAGCCCTTAACCTAGAATAAATGAGCCTTTTTTGATACAATAACCACCAAATATGCTAAAAATCAAACTTACACCAGTCGGCAAAATCAACCATCGCCAATATCGGGTTGTCGTAGCCGAAGACCGGGAAAAACTCACCGGCAATATCATTGAGCAACTCGGTTCCTATAACCCCCATGGCACTAGCGACCAACTCAAGATTGACCAACCCCTTTATCAATCATGGCTGAAGAAAGGAGCCCAACCCACCCAAACCGTTAAGAGTTTGGTGGCTAAACTAAAATGAAACAACTTCTCGAGTATATCGTCCCCAACATCGTAAATCACCCCGAGGATGTCGTCATCAACGAAACTGAAGAAAACGGAGTCATCAACCTCTCCATCAAAGTGAATCCTGAAGATATGGGTCGGGTCATCGGTAAGTCAGGTAAGGTCATCAAAGCCATCCGTCAGATCGGTCGCATCATCGCTATCAAAAAAGGCGTTCGCGTCAACATTGATGTCCTCGATGAAGGCAATCGCACCGTTTCGGGAGAAGAGTCCGCCGCTCCCGAAGAAACTCCCCAAAGCTAAAACCCGAAGATATTTTCCTTGCCAGAACCTGCCGGCACGCCCCCTCCGGTAGTGAAGGTTCCCAAGCGTTTGTAGGTCACCAGTGAGTTAATGTTATCCAGGTTCTTTTGAGTTAAAAACTTTCCTGCCAAAGACTCCGCCGTCACCGACTGTAGCGGCATATGATAAAAATTCAGACTCATTGATAGCTTCGAGTCATTCTCGCCCGAAATAATCACCCTCGAGATCTCCGAAATCGACAGATCGGCTACTGAAGCGATTGGTAGGTAATGATCGAGACTGTCTACAAAATTAATTAGGTTCAGCGGGGATCCGGAAATCTCTACCTTGACCAAGTGGGGGACCGCCCCTGCCCCGATTGTTTTTACCGAAGCATCCTTCAACTCACCTCCTGCCAGGCTGTAAGTCACCAAACTCACCAAGTTCTCAGATGCGAGTTTACGCAAAGACAACAAGATATATCCTGGGTCGAACCTTGTCGGGATCGCCAAATAGACGCTCTCTTTAGCGGAGTCGCTGATATTTTGTTTAAAACTATCCAGTGCGTCAAGAGTCTTGGTTAGATTATTACTTTTGCTTTCTAGTGCCTTAACTTTATTTGACTCGGCGACTAACTCCGAAAAACGTGGTACTATTAGCACCAGGAAAACAGTTAGGAGGAAAAGTGCCGTCAAGGCCGCAACCACCGACTGCTTTACCAACTCCCCATTTGAACCAGCCGGCAAGACAAACCCAAATACCTTTTCTGTTCCCAACTGTTGTTGTGTTGCCATTATTTTATTTTCAATTCTAAGTTTACTGAATATTGTCCTGTCTTATCCCGCTGGAGTGATGATTGGGCGATCGCGGAAAATAAAAAATTATTGTTAGTCAGTCCTTGGTTAATATTTGCCAGTAATGTATCGTAGTCAGTCAAATTAATAATCCTGATATTCACAATAATCACGCCGCTTTGACCAAAGTCTACCCCCGATAACTTGGCATTACTTGGCAAAAGTTGGTAGATCCCGTTCAGGAAGTCTCGATACTTGAAACGCTTACCCTGAATCTGATCAACCGTATCGATGATCTGTTTTACCGCTAGATACTCCGCTTCATCCTTACTTCTGGCGGTGTACAGATCGTTCAAGGTTTTCACCGTCTTCGTGAGTTGGTTGCCACGGTAACCCAAGTAAACAAACTGGCCGGAAGTCCACAAGACAGACAACGCAAACAGTCCGATACTGCCAAAAGTCACTATCAGATTGATTCTTTTGATTCTTTGTACCCGACGAAACTTTAGAGTGTCCTGGCGGACAATGTTGATCTTCATTATTCTTCCTCCGTTGCTAACCCAGTCGCGACAGAGTAAACCGCCCCCAGGTTTTTAATATTCTCGGGTACCCTCAACCCTTCAAATGAGTTTCCAATCCCAACCTCCAACCCGGTTTGTTCGGTTAGCACCGGGACCAAACCCTTCAAAAACGCGCCTCCTCCAGTCAGAATCAGTCTATCAATCCTTCGGTCGGGATACGACGCCAGGTAACTTGCGATCACCTTCTTAATGTCGCCGACCAACCCGGAAAGTACCGGTTCCACCGCTGTAAAAAGCTTGCCCTCAAACTGAGTTTTGTCCAAACCATAAGCCCGCTTGTACTCCTCGGCCTGACCAACCGCCAACTTGAATGACTCGGCAATAATCCTTGTAAAAGCCATTCCGCCAAGACTAGACAAATAATTAGTGTAGATTTGGTTTGTGTCGGCGACGACCATCTTGGTATTGCTAAAACCAAGATCTACCACCAAACTAACACCTGATATCTTTCTCGCGATCAGCATACTTCTCACCAAAGAGACAGTTTCATTTTCAACCCTAACCACCTCCAGACCCAAAAGGTCCATAAAATTAACATAAGCACTACTGATCTTACTTGGCACTGCCACCACCAAAACTCTCATTTTTTCGGTGCTTAAATTGTTTTTTGGTTTGTACATGACCACCCAGGAGAGCTCCAACTTATCGATCGGGTAGGGGATCACCTGCTCCGCCTCCCACCTGATGGCCGTGGCCAACTCTGGAGAAGACATCACCGGAAAACTCATTACCTTGGTGTAGACCAATGACTCTGGTATTGAAACCACCACCCGATGGGTTTTCACCTTGTTCGCAGTCAGTATCGCCTTCACCGCTTCGATCAAAGTGTTTTGTTCTGCCGGAACTAGGTCGACCCCAACCCGGCCCGTGGAGTTGGTCCCGATCGCCGCCACACTGACGTTTTTCCCCGAAAGCTCAATTAGTTTGACCGAGCTACTTCCAATATCTAATCCAAAATAGGCAGGCATGTTTTTATTGTGTTAGGCTTCCATTAGTATATAAAACACTATCAAATAACACTGGTACCCGATCAGAAAGCTTTGAGAACTGTAAGTTAGTCATAATGTTATTCTGCGCCGTCCCTGTCGCATTTACTGTGACTACCTGACCAGCCAAGATTCCCCCGATTGGTTCAACACCAACCGAACTGGACTGGTAAAGCACTTTTACTCGAATCAGCTTTGGAGCGATCGGCGCTGCCAAGTTTATTGGGACCGAAAGTTTGTTCCCAAAAGAAACTGTCTTAAAGGTATAACTCCCTTTGGTGTAAGTGATCGGCGAGGTAATGGTCGTCGCAAATTTGGAAGTTAACGTTCTGGCGTCATTCGGATCGGCGGTGTAGTATGTCACCGAGTAACTCGAACCGGTATTGTTCAATAGGCTAACCATGATCGCGGCGTTGCTATTCCAATAAATGTTCAGACTGGTTACCCCGGCCGCACCTACCAATGAGGTCTGAACGACATCTCCTTCGTCGACCAGGTCGGAAACGAATCCATCGGTTCCGGTCGAAGCATAGGTTGCCGTATATGTCCCGACTCCGCCCGGTAGCGGTGTCGATGGAACACTTCCTTTGGAGTTTAAGGCGACCTCGAGCGCCGCCTCAGCCGCTTTAAATGACTGAGTGCTGGCATTTTCTATCTCACTCGAACGCAGACTCTCGACTGCCCGACTCGCCACCCCAACCGAGACAGCCCCGATCACCGCCATGATCATGATCAGAATCAAACCGGCCTGACCCAAACTAGAACCATGCTTCATAATTTCATTCTACTAGATTCATACCACTATTGGCCACTGTTTCGCATTGTGACATCCAAGATGTAATCATTAAAAACACTCGTATCCCCCTGCTGTCCCTGCGACGTGGCGGTAAACTGCATCACCAGCCGATCGGGCACTCCCCGAGTACAATACCAAGTGAAGTAATAGACGAGACCGGATTGGTGCGCCACCGTCACGCTTTCAGGGTTGATTACAATCGTTTGCCCGGAGGCCGATGAAATCTGACCCCCGCTTTCTGAAATAGTTGAGGTAAGGTTGTCCAGGCCAGACACGATGAGCGAATTACCCGTCAACGATCCCGCCGCCAGACAAGCCGTTCGAACCTGGCCGTCCAGAGAAACAATTCTTGCCTCATAAAAAAATCTGGATAAACCACCAGTGATCAACCTGGCTCGATCGTCCAAAGTCCGTCGGATCTCGATTTGTGAGGTTCCCCGCAGAGAACGCAAGAAGATCGCCGCCCCCGTCGATGCCAAGATGCCAATAATACCCACCGCCACCATTAACTCGATCAGCGTATATCCGTGTATTAACTCAAATTTCAGTTTCATAAATCGTAAAGAGTTAATACCGTTGGGATTGCAGTCGTCGCACTGTTACTCCCATCATTCCAGGTTAAAGTTACGGTTACGTCATCTCGGGTAGCGTTCGGTGGAGCCGGCGTGAACGAACAACTTAAGCTACAGGTATACACAATACTGACCCCAAACGGTCCGCAAGCCGGACAGGTGCCGTTTGCAAAAAAACCCGCTTTGTCCACGTCGCGCGTATTCCGCAGGGACTCCAGTACCTTTTCGGCGTACCTGGTTGCTTCGAGCTTGTTCCGACTTGCCCTTGCCAATCGGGAAGAATGGGTCACTACCACCAAACTCACCACCAACGCCGTGGTAATTACTCCTAGACCTACCAACAGTTCGATCATTAACTGACCTTTCATTACCTTAGTTTAACAAGAACCTCCATACACCGGCTTGCCTACATTTCCCGATGTGCTCACCACCACTAAATATAATTTTTTGTTCCCGCAAATATTGATCGTTAATGGAGTTGGCGACGCCGAAACGCTCCGACTATCAAAAGTTACACTTCCTGCCGCCCGAAAAACGCTGCTCGTCAAAGTCAGCGCCAAACTACCAACCGCCTGATTTCCAATCCCCGGACACGTCGCCGTCACGGTTAAGCTGGTGACACCATAACTGACCACGTAACTCGTCACTCCATTCACACATGGTGCCGGAACCTCAGTCGCCGTTGCTTTGATTTGCACAGTTCGTAGTCTCTCAGCCACCGCACTAGCATCATTACTAACCGCGTTTCGATCGCGATAATCCAGGTAAGTCGCCACCGACGCACCAGAAAGCACTACAATGATCGTCGCCGTCACCAGCAGTTCGATCAAAGTAAAGCCAGCTTGTTTCATGCTATGGATTTGAATATGAACATGAGCCGGCCAGTTCCAGGGTGCAGGATACGGTGTAGGTGGTTGTTGTGGGTCGGCTGTAGGTATAAACGGCTAGTGTCTTGGGGTCCGTCGGGGTCGTCTGTAAAGTGACCGTGCCATCGCTGCAAGTAATATTTGCCGCAATTGAGGCTGGATAAGTCCCTGTATTTGACCGGCAAATTTCCAAAGCCGCTCTGATCGTCTGCATATCTGCCTGACGCTTGGCATCACGGCTCCTTTGGTTCGTATTGGTGTATGAAACAATCGCCGCCGCCATCATCACCGCCATAATCGTCACCGAAACCAATAACTCAATGAATGTAAAACCCTGGTTTTTCATTGTAAATTGGCTACGCAATAGTAGGTGCTATTAGCGGCCCAACCACAGACATTACTACTGGAGTTACCACCGGTAGTTGTTTCCATCTGGGCGCAAATACAATAAGTGGTCGCCGTACACGACTGGGTGTAAGAGTAAGTTCCTGGGTCTACTACCGGCCAAGTCCCCTTGAGATATGTCGAGGCCGTGCTACACGTTGTTGGATAGACAAAACTGTTAGCAGCGTAGTACTGCTCCAAAGAGTCCTTCATCGAGTTTAGGTCTGCTTTTCTCCTGGCGTCGCGAGTTCTTATCTGCGCCGCGTTATAACTGACCGTAGCGAAACTAACCAAAAGCGCGATTATCCCGATCACGACCAATAACTCAAGCAAGGTAAACCCATTTCTTGACACTTGATACTTGCTACTAGCTACTTTCTTCATGGTTGTGTTAATTGATAGATAAATCCAGCGCCACCGGAACCACAACTCACATTCGGGGTCAACTTATCCAAATCACTTGTATTTTCGAGACACGCCTGCAGGGTATATGCCAAAGCCGAAGTCTGGCTGTAAGTGTAAACCATCCACGAACCAGCCGTAACTTTTTCTTTCGGATCCACCGGTAACTTCGCCATAAAAGTCGGCACCAACACCGCCAAGCCTTGGACATTAGTCGGATAAGTCTGGGGCATCTGGTCGTTCTTGTAGAGCTCCAAGGCATCCTGGATCTGTCTCAACTCACTTTTTCTCTGCACATCGCGGGCGCGTACCCTCGCCTGAATGAAGTTAAATGAAGCCAACGCCGTTAAGGTTGCGATGATTGCCATGACCACCACCAACTCAAGCAACGTGAAACCCTCATCTCTGGACCGGTACTCTATTAATTTCATAAATGCTACTGAACCCCCGCCTGGCTCACCTGATAATTACATGTTACACCGCCACCACAAGTTCGGGATAAACCAGCCTTGTAGTACGGATCGGACGTATTCTCAATTGCCGCAAAGATATTGTATCCAGTCGCTGTCTTTTGGTAATAATAGTTTTGGGTAGTTACTGGGTCCGTCGGTATCTTAGCTAAGTAACTCACTAAAGCCCTATTTGCCGGGATCGCACTTGGCGGAAAAAACGCCGCCATCTGCCTGCCCCAGTCACACGTCGAGAGAGATCCGGAGTTGTTGTAGTCACAAGCTATCATTTTTCCGGCACCGTCGTCAGAAGGGTAGCTACCCCAGTCAGTTATGAAGGCTTCTAAGCCCCTCTGCATTGTCGCCAGATCGCTTTTTCTCGCTGCGTCATGGGACTTCTTGATCGAAAAAATAAAACTATCCAAACCCACCACCGATAAAATCAAAAGCACCGCCACCGCGATCAAAAGCTCCATCAAGGTAAAACCACCCTGCTTTCTCACCATAAATCCATTCTACATCAAAGGCGAATTCTAATCTGAATCCGACCACCCTGCTAATTAGTAATTGATTTTAACTCTCTTTTAAAGGCTTCGCTTGGGGTTTCATACTTTAAACATTTAAGG
>Ga0209515_10002402_pt1 | contig 28902 bp, 25 predicted proteins | sample Subgroupgradi54m_FD_187454 | JGI IMG/M metagenome (GOLD analysis project Ga0209515, IMG submission 187454) | Subsurface groundwater microbial communities from S. Glens Falls, New York, USA - GMW60B uncontaminated upgradient, 5.4 m (SPAdes)... ... | reverse complement strand
AAGAATATGTCTTCCTCGTATCTCTCCCGCGCCGCGAATTTCATCTATTTGCGTGGGCCCTATAATTTCCGGACTATCGATTCGGGTTTCGGACCCACTGTTGTTCACTGAAGAAAGCATCAGATTATGGCACTTTTTGAGGAAAAGGTGTTATTATTTATGTATAGAGGTTTTTTAAAATTCAATATAAATGAATAAAATATTTTTATCGCTTGCCGCGATCGTCGTAATTATCCTGCTCGCAGGAGGGGGGTATCTGTTTTTAAACAAATCAAAAACACTCACTCTGGAGACATCGGAAAAAGATACGACACTGACCGTTTTGTGGGCACAGTGGAGACCTGCCGATTATTTGCAGCAGCTTACTGCAGATTTCACTAAGGAGACCGGTATCAAGGTGGAGATTGTCCAGGACTCTTGGGGTACATGGAATGACACATTCCAGAGTGAAGTAAGTAAAAAGGCGAACGGCAAATACGATATGGTTATTGGCGATTCTCAGTGGCTTGGACGTGGTGCAACTCAGGGCGACTATGTTGAACTCACGAAGTGGATCAAAGACCGTAATATTGCTGAAAAATTTACCGATGCGTCAATGACCGGATATGCCGAATATCCTAAAGGCAGTGCACACTATTGGGCGATACCCGTCGAAGGTGATGCAGCCGGCTTTTCATACCGCAAAGATTTATTCGAAGATCCGAAAGAAAAAGCAGCATTCAAGAAAAAATACGGCTATGAACTCACCCCCCCGGAGACATGGGATCAATTGAAAGACATTGCTGAATTTTTCTACCGCCCGAGTAACGATTTTTACGGCATTCTCGCGTGGACTGAACCAAAATACGACGGCATGACCATGGGCATGGACTCGTTGGTGTGGGCATGGGGTGCCGATCTTGGCGATCCGAAGACGTACAAAGTCAATGGAATATTGAACACCAAGGAAGGTGTTGATGCGCTCAAGTTTTATAAAACACTCAATCAGTACAATAATCCCAAGTGGGTCAATTACTATCTCGACACCAACTCGAGCTCCAATCAACCGATGATTGATGGAAAGGTTGCTATGGCAATGGGGTATTTCTCAATCAACCCCGAGCTTTTGGATAAAGAGCGAAATCCGAACTATTACGACAAGGTCGGATTCTTTGCCATGCCAAAAGGACCGAGCGGGCGCTACGCTTCACTCGGCGGACAAGGTGCATCTATTGTCAGTTACACCAAAAAGAAAGAAGAAGCATTTAAATTTTTGGAGTGGTTTGTAAGAGACGATGTGCAGAAAAAGTGGGCGCAACTCGGGGGGCTGAGCTGCAATAAAACCGTGCTTCAGTCCGAAGAATTTTTGAATGCTTCCCCGATTAATAGACCATTTGTTGAATCAATGGACATGGTCAAAGATTTTTGGGCGGTCCCCGAATATTCACAAATGCTCGCGATCAGTCAGAAGTATTGGTACGCCTATGTGGTGGAAGGAAAAATTACCCCCGAAGAAGCGATGAACAGCATTGCGAAAGAATGGGAAGCGCTTCTCGAGGAGAAGGGTTACTATAAAGAGTAAAAGCGACAATCGTCTTTCATGAAAGATTCTCTTTTTAGCAGCATAAAGTGGAAGTTACTCGTTATCTCTTTTTTCTTGGTAACGATTCCAACGGTCGTGATCGGCATAAAGAGTTACAACACTTTTCAGGAAGAGGCTTTCGTGAATATCGAGAAAAATCTAAAAAATATATCGAAAGACTGGTTCAACATGAGCACGATATATGTTTTGGAAGAAGATCGTATTCTTAAGCGCGAAGAATTTTTGTTCCAAAAGCGGCTTGAGTCGGTTACGTTGGACGCTCAACTGATGCTTGAGATGCTCAACGAACAATACGGTAGTACTCCTCCTTCGGGAGCGATGCAACGGGTGTTGGGTAAAATAAGTGAAATTCAAATAGCAAAAACCGGGAATGTCCTCATTTTTAATTCTCAGGGGGATATTTTGGCAATGGGAAATAAGCTTACGAAAGGTGAAAACTTTTCCACGAGCGCGAATGCGCAATTTTTTTCCGATTCACTCGGGAAAATTTTAACGCAGAAAAAAAACGAAACCATCGCATTAACCTACGACTGGAGTGATGCGGATTCCAAAGAGTCCCGGCCGCGCGTGGGTGTTTTTACCTACTTCAAGCCGCTTGATTTGATCATCGGCGCAAATGCCTATCTGACTGACTTCAAGAGTGATGATCTCAATGAGAAAATAAAAGATGAAATGAAATATTTGATGGCCGATCAAAAAATCGGAGAACACGGTTATGTGTGGGCCATCAATAGCAAGGGTGAATATATTGTTTCAAAGAATATGTACCGCAATGGTGAAAACATCATCAGTGCCAAAGATGAGAACGGAAACTACGTCATTCAAGACATCATCGAAAAAACAAAAGCACTCCCCTCGGGAGAAGCATATATCCGTTACTATTCGTGGCGCGATATTGGAGAAAAAGAAAGCTCAATGACCCTTTCCGCAACTGTGTATGCACCCGAGTGGGACTGGATTATCGGGGTGAGTGCGTATCATAAGGATTTCTTGAAGGGTTTGGATACCATCCGCATGCAAATTATCTATATCGTCGCCATCATGGTCATATTGGGCTCGATCATTGCATATATTTTTGCATTATTTATCTCAAAACCGATCATTAGTCTCGAGCATGTTGCCACCCTTGCCGCAGGAGGGAAGCTTGATGAAAATGTCGATGAAAGTCTTATTAAAAAACCGGGAGAGATTGGCAACCTTGCGCGCTCGTTCAATACCATGATCGTTAATTTGCGAACCAAAATAGATGCGTTAAACACCTCCATGTCCGAGGTCTCACGAATGAATAAATTTATGGTCGGTCGTGAATTGAAAATGGTTGAATTGAAAAAAGAAATCCAAGGATTAAAACAAGTGCTTGGTGTTCCTGATGCGAGTGTCGCCGAGGAGACAGAAGAAAAAAAAGAAGATAAAGAATCAAATACTCCTCACGATGCCCCAACGGTGTAGTATCAAAACGTTTCGCGGTGCATCCTGAGGGATTTGAACCCCCGACCTTCGCTGTGTAAAAGCGCTGCTCTACCAACTGAGCTAAGGATGCGTTGCTCTACAATAAAACATTTTGTCGACATATGCAATTTTTTACGTTACTGTAGGACATAATCGTCCCCGTAGTAGAGCGGAGAGAACGGAAGCCATGAAGCCCGACGCACTCGTGCCTTATCTTCTGGAGGAGCCATGGGAAGAGAGTTTGGTATGTGTTTGAATTAGGTAAGATGAATATGGACGTGCGTCGGTCTTCGGAGTAAATAGTGAAAACAAGTCCCCGTAGTTCAACGGATAGAACGAGAGCCTTCTAAGCTCTAGATCATGGTTCGATTCCATGCGGGGGCATTGAGCGTAGTTTCCTCGAACTCAGTAACAGTTTAAATGTGTCTTCCCAAGGGCGTGAATTTATAATTTAAACTTCGGAACGCCATCCGACTCACCCTTCTTTTTTGTGGTCGTGAAAATCTCCATAAAAAGCGTAATCGGTAGCATTGCGATCCCCATAATGATTCCAAATAAATCTTTCATATCTTTTCATTGTACTCAAGAGTGCATGAGCGTGGGATGAAGATAAAAAATAACAACCGCGTGAGCGGTTGCAAAAGTGTTGAATGCGATGTGGCCTCTGCCTTGGGCCCGACGTTTTTGAGGCGTCTCCCTTCGTGTTCCAAAGGGGGTAAGAGCTGTTCCTCCATCGCAATCAGAACGAGCAAGGATTGTGCGCTCTGATTGCGGTAGCGGCCTATTGAAGAGCATACAGTATTTTTACTAACTTGTCAATATTTTTCTTCCTCACGAGGGAATAGCAAAAAGGTATAATTTTTGAATGAATAAGGCCATACAAAAAACTCGGGAAGTTGATGTGCTCATTGTGGGGGCCGGGATTAGTGGTTTGGCGGCGGCGTACACACTCCGAAAGAAAAATAAACAATTGCGTATTGCTCTGCTTGAGGCGCGTGAGCGTATTGGGGGGCGCGTATGGAGCGCTTCATTGGGCGAGGGACTTATCGGAGAGTATGGCGCTGAATGGATTGGGGTAACCCACAAACATATGCGCAAACTCGCAAAGGAACTTAATATTCCTCTTGAAGTCCATCGCTATGTCGACACGGGGTATATGACAAAAAAATTGCGTATTGATAATGAGGGATATGAAGCGGTTGAGGAAAAATTGAGTGCATTGCTCGATTCATTGAAGCATGGAGATCAGAAGAAGTTTCGCTCAATCGATCGGTTGTCATGGAAAGAGTTTCTTGTGCAGCAAGGCTTTACTCCTTCCGAGCTTGAAATCGTCAACGATGGTGCGAGCGCGGAATACGGCGCAAATATCGATCGGGTAACCGCACTCCTTCCCGTCATGGAGCATCGTGAAAGTGGAAAAAATATGGCGATGGATTTTCATGTGCAAGGCGGCAATACGAAGTTGATGGAGGCACTTGTGAAAAAGATCGGGAAAGAAAATATATTTCTTTCCCACGAAGTGGTTACACTCGCTCAAGATAAAAAAGGTGTCGCAGTTGTTTGTCGCAATGGCGCCGCATGGCATGCTGAAAAAATTATCATGACTCTCCCGATGCCCTTGCTCACGCGAGTAAAGTTTCTCCCCGCGCTTCCTCAAAGGTACACTGCGCTCGCCAAAAGTCTTAAGTACGGCAATATCATTAAAGTGATACTTGTTTTCCCGAAACGCTTTTGGGGCAAAGAAAATTTTGCACAACTCTCGGGAGGCTTGAATCAATATGTGTATCACACCACTCAGTCTCAAAAAGGCAAACGTGGCGCACTCTGTATTTACGCGACTGGTGCGCGTGCGGACAAGCTCGCGCGCATGAGCATGGAGGCGATATGGCGAGCACTCCGAAAAGAACTTTCTCCAACTATGGATACGCAGCACATTGCCCCGATTTCCATGACCCGTCATTTTTGGAAAAAAGATAAATTTTCTCGCGGAGCATATGCATTTTACGCGCCTCTGCAGGGTGAGCGTATTCGTCAAACGTTTGGAAAACCTTTTCGCCATGTCTATTTCTCGGGCGAGTATCTCGGGGAACATCAAGGATTTATGGAGGGCGCGGCGGAGACGGGTATTGCGCGCGCGCATGAAGTGCTTGATAATCTTCAATATCATGACAAGGCGTATTGAATGTAGGGTGCGCGGACGAGTGCAACTCGTGATGTTTCGCGATTTTACGGCGCGCAATGCGCGCGCACTCGGACTTATCGGAACGGTGCAAAATATGGATGACGGTTCGGTTGCCGTTGTTGCGGAGGGGGAAGAAAATGCACTCACCGCGCTTATTCAAAAATTGAAGCGGGGTCCGATTCTTGCCCGCGTGGATGATGTCGATGTCGTCTGGAAAGATGCTCGGGGCGAATTGAGCGATTTTCGCATTCTCTATAAATAATTTTTTCTTGCTGTACTTCTTCCGGTGAACGCGTATGATAATTTCAATGAATGAGGAGAAAATTATTCCCGCCGCAATCGGCGTTATCATGGACGGTAACCGTAGGTGGGCAAAGAAAAATAATCTCCCCACGCTTGAAGGGCATCGTGCAGGGTATGACAAGTTGCGGGATGTAGCGGTATGGTGCAAAGAGTCCGGAATTCGGAATCTTGTCGTCTACGCATTCTCGACGGAAAACTGGAATCGGAGTGTGGAAGAAGTGGGATACCTCATGAATCTTTTTCGGATGATGATTGCGAAATTCGTCAATGAAGCAAAAGCAAATGATACGAAAATAATTTTTCTCGGCGAGCGCAGTCGTTTTGCGCCGGACATCCTCGACGCCATTGTGAATGCGGAAGAGTCAACAAAAGCATGTGCGTCATTTACCTTCGGCATCGCGCTTTCCTATGGCGGGCGCGCGGAAATTCTTGATGCCATCCACCGTATTCCTGAAGGACAGCGGGCGAGTATTTCCGAAACGGAATTTTCCGAACTCCTTTGGACAAAAGATATTCCCGATCCCGACCTCATTATTCGCACGAGCGGGGAAGAGCGACTTTCCAATTTTCTCCCATGGCAGTCGGTCTACAGCGAACTCTTTTTCACCCCAACTCTGTGGCCTGACTTTACGCGCGAGGAGTTCGACCGTATCCTTGATGAATATGGAAAACGCCAACGTCGCTTCGGAGCCTAACTTCCCTGAAGTCCCCATTCTCTATGAAGATGAACACCTGCTTGCAGTGAATAAACCTGCGGGGCTTGTGGTGCACGCGGACGGACGGACAATTGAACCTTCGCTGTCCGACTGGGTACGCGAAAAATATCCAGAGTTGAAAGAGGTGGGTGGAATGCACACGCTCGACTCTGAGCGTTATGCACCGCGTATGGGTATTCTCCATCGCCTCGATCGTGAAACATCCGGAGTCATTCTCATTGCAAAAGATGACGAGACGTTTTATTTTCTTCAACGGCAATTTCTCGATCACACCATCGAAAAGATTTATTATGCCTTTGTGAAGGGGATACCCGAGCCGCGTGAGGGAGTGATTGAGTTTCCGATTGGTCGCAGCAGGAGTGATTTTCGCAGGTGGACGACGGGTTCCGATGCGCGGGGGACGCTGCGCCCGGCCACTACGTTCTATAAAATGATTGGAACCGATGATGCACATGCACTGCTCGAGCTTCGTCCAAAGACTGGACGGACACATCAATTACGTGTACATCTTTTGGCTATAGGTCATCCGATCCTTGCAGACACCCGTTATGGTACTCCTTCAGGTTTGGAGTTTACCCGTCTTGCCCTCCATGCGCGCACGCTGAGTTTCACAACGCCTGATGGTAAGCGGCGGACTATTGATGCCCCGTTTCCCCTTGATTTTGCGTCCCTAGTTGCAAAATTTGGAGGGGTATGTTAAATTTCGGGCTACGTTCAAAACAATCTGAATGTATCTCAACTACTATGAATTCCGCATTACAAAAGAAATTTACGCTTTCTCCCGTTAACATGGAGTCTCGTCAGAAGCTCCAGTTTAGCTCCGGCGATACCGTCCGTGTTTGGGTCAAAGTGCTCGAAGACGCTGCAAAGCAAAAGTATCGCCTTCAAGCGTTTGAAGGGCTCGTGCTTGCACGCAAGCATGGTGCTGAAGCCGGGGCGACATTTACCGTCCGCAAAGTTGCAAGCGGTGTTGGAGTCGAACGCGTCTTCCCTCTGTACTCACCGATGATCGACAAGATCGAACTCGTCAAACGCTCTCGTGTGCGCCGCGCAAAACTCTATTATGTGCGTGAGAAGGCGGTTCGCGATGTGCGCCGCAAGATGAAGCAGACCCGCATGGGCGGAGGCTCCACAAAAGATTTTGAAGCAACGGCAGCCCCTGTCGAAGCCGAAGTCGAAACAAAAACCGAAGAATAAAAAGTTAAAATCCCGCGAGGGATTTTTGCTTTTAGGGAGAGGAGCTTGAAAAAAACAAAGTCCTTGGGTATAGTGTCTCTACTCCGATAATAAGGACAAATGCCCAGGTGGAGAAATTGGTAAACTCACTACCTTGAGGTGGTAGCGCCGTAAGGCTTGCTGGTTCAAGTCCAGTCCTGGGCACAAAAGCGTTTAGAAAATCTCCCCTGCGGGAGATTTTTAGCTTTTGTGAGGCGGAGTATGTTTTGTTCAGCAGAACAAAACAACGAGCCGGGGTCGCGGAAATTTATTTGCGACGGCAAATAAATTATCTGTGACCAAAAGCGCTTTTATAAAAAATCTCCCCGAAAAACAATTCGTGGAGATTTTTTCTTTGCATACTGTGTGGGCACGGGGAGACTTGCCGACCACTTTGGCAGGTACTTTTCGATCTCGAAGACTCGATAACGAAAAGTCTTTCAAGTCCCCCACGCAGGCAAGCAGCTGCCTGCTCTGCCGCAGTTTCGAAGACTCAACTGTGGGCACGGGGAGACTTGAACTCATCCTGATTGCATTCTTGGTGGGCGTGGGGAGACTCGAACTCCCAACCCTTACGGGATACGCTTCTGAGACGTACGCGTATACCAATTCCGCCACACGCCCACCAAAAAAACAAAATCATTTTTGCCACTCCTTACAGGAGCTGTACACCTTTTGGATTTCTCGGAAGAAACCTCAAAAGGTCTTGCGGCTTGGTCCCATCAGAATGGGTTCCCATTAACCAAGCCTCACGCTTCTCTGACCTGCGCGGCTACCAATTCCGCCACATGCCCTTTGTACACGAGCAGTCTATCAAAAAGTTGAGACAAAAGAAAATACCCCGCATATTGCGAGGTATGAAATGCTTTCAATTGTTATTTATCGTCATGGTGGTGGTGTGCATGATGTTCACAATGATGCTCCACCTCTTCATTTCCCTCGCCCCAGCGCTTGAGCGCAAGATAGGGAAGAATGAACCCACCGACAATGATGGCGATCACGTGGTCGATAAATGTGGTATGAAAGAGGAGCATGCACAATCCGGACAGAAATACCGCACCCGATGTTACCATGTCCCAAAACACATGATCGAGGTTGCTTCGGTGGAGCGCATCGTGGTCATGCGTTTCGACCGCGTGCAAGACCTTGTGCATGTGGCGATTTCCCACCCACCCGATAAGTCCCGCCGCCATCACGGAAAGTGGGGAAATTGTTACCACTGCTCCCTCAAAGACAAGATGAACAAATGCTTCGATGGCGATCAAGAATCCGCCAAGTCCGAGCGACCAAACACTGAGCAGAAGACACCAGCGTTTTCTTCGGGTAAAGACTTCTTGATTCGCCCATGCGCGCGCAAAAAGATATGCGGTCGCGGCAAGCGTGATGTTGTCGCCAATGCTGTGCAAGGTGTCCGCCCCGAGCGTGTAACTTTTGCTGATGAATAAAATGGCAATTTGCGTCAGCGAGAGCAATATGCCAATCGCACAGGCTTTTCGATAAATTGCCGCTTTGGTCGGATGTGCATGGTGCATTTCCGCCTCCTTTCGTAAGGTTCGTCTTTGTTCACGCTAGCATGGCTCACCGTTTCGTCAAACCGATGGGCTTGAAATTTTATTATTCTTTGGTATGATGATTCCCATGCACCACGGTGGTGCATTTTTCTATGGTGCCTATAGTGTAATGGTTAGCACTAAAGCTTGTGGAGCTTTCAGTCAGGGTTCGAATCCCTGTAGGCACCCAAAATGACAACCCCGAAAGGGGTTTTGTCATTTTGAGGTGATTACAGAGAAAGTGCCCTGCGGCACTTTCGTGGATTCGAACCGACCACAGTCATGTCGAGGCTTTGCGAGACGGACGAGGTGGGCTCGCGAGCACTTGGATTTTTATGAGCAACGCGAAATAAAAAGCTTAGTGACTCGTGAGTTCGAATAATCCCTATAGTCACCCAGCGAGATTTATTGAGAAGACCCCGAAAGGGGTTTTCTTTTGGGTGAAAATATTTCACCACACAAGTCTCTAAAAAACTATACTCATCCCCGTTTCTCATCCCCGTTTCTTATCCCCGTTTCCGTTTCCCCCGTTTCGTTCTAAAAAACTATACTCATCCCTGTTTCGTTTCCCCAGTTTCCGGGTTTTGGTGGCGGTCATACATGTGGACATGATCATGATGGCAGTGTGTGTGAAAAATCCCCACTTGATATGTTGAAAGAGCGGTATGCGAAGGGCGAGATCAATAAAGAAGAGTTTGAGGAAAAGAAAAAGGATTTGGGTGGGTAGACAACCCCGTCCCGTTTTCTCTGTAGTCGCCCGGAATGTTACTCCTTGTGTGTTGAGTGCCACACTGATCGCAGAATTCTCTTGTGAGCAATGCGCGCGATCAGTGTGCTGTGGCGGCTACATACCTGTCGAGATTATTGGTTGCTAAAGCACATGCAGTATATCTTGGCAGATATGTTGTTTTTTATTGGCGATATGCCAAATAGCTGTTTTGTTGCGATTCAAGATAGAACTAAAGTGTCCCCGTGAATTATCATCATTTTTATGAAAAATTCACGGTAAATTGACTTTTTAGCGTGAATTATCTACAATAGTCTTATATGGCTTTATCGCATGAAACAAAATTGAAGATCGACTCTCTCAAAGAAGAATTCGATACCCTGAAACGAGGAAAGGGATCACTTTTGGATATTATCTTCGAAGCTGAACTCCCGGAGTCGGTTTATAACTCCAATGCGATTGAAAATTCCACACTGACAATCGCGGAGACGGAAAAGATCCTCATGGAAATGGAAGTATCGCGTGAGGTGTCGGTTCGTGAAGTATTTGAAGCAAAAAATCTTGCCCGCGTGTTTGAATATATTAAAGAAAAAGTAAGCACAAAAGATATCGACAAAGAACTCATATTGCTGCTGCACAGCATGTTGCTCGGAAATATTGACGAAAGCATCGCCGGAAGATTTCGCAAACAGCATGAGTATGTCCGCGTGGGTACACATATTGCACCGGCACCGGAACACATTGAGGCAATGCTTGATTCCGCATTGCTCGGATATTCAAGTACTTATGATGCCCACTTTCTCGAAAAGGTAGCGCGTTTTCATTTGGAATTTGAGCATATTCATCCATTTAATGATGGAAACGGGAGAATGGGTCGCGTGCTTATAAATTACCAATTACTCCAAATGGGATTTCCGCCAATCATTATTCGCGACAAGGAGAAAAGTATATATTATCGTTCGTTCGGGGAATATCGAGAGAGCGGGAAAAAGAAGACTAAAGTCTTGGACACGGTGCTTGTTCTCGCACTTCTCGAATCTTTCCACAAAAGGATTGCTTATTTAAAAGGTCAAACTATTGTCCGACTTTCTGAGTACGCGAAGAGTTCAAAACAATCTCCAAGTATCTTGCTGAACAAAGCAAAACGACAGACCATTCCGGCCTTTCGCGAGAAAGGCGTTTGGAAGATCGGCGAGTAGTTATTTTGCCAAACAGGCCTGCCTGCGCAGGTAGGTTCGAAGTCTGTCCATCACGGCACCTCATCGCTAGGATTTTGGAATGGAGAAGGCAGAGTAATAAAGACATTCTCAGCCTGCCCGTGCGAAATGTATTCATTTGCTTTTGGGTTTCGACCTGATAGACTCTTTGGATGAGTGAAGGACCGCCTGAAATACCCCAAGAACCAGCTTCTCCGGCGGAAAGAGATCCTGCGTCCTATGAAAAAGCGCTTGATGTTGTATTGGCGTTACGCTCGGCGGGAATAGTTGACCCGCTCGATGATGAAAATCCCATGGTGCAATCGGCACTTGAGGTGGTTGATGAGTGGGAGGGACAGTGCGGACTTGCGGCGCGCGGAATTGATAATGTTGAAAAGGCGCACAATATGGTCAAGGCATCCCTGCTCTTCCTCACTGCCGGCTATACGGAAACGCAATTTATTCGCCAAGCACTTGAGCGACTCAACGGAGAATATGCCGACGTGCTCCGCGAGGAAGGAAATGATGAGATAAGGAATATACTCGGAGATGCCATTGAAGCACTTGATCAAAAACTTGCACAAGGAAATCCGAAGGAGATGGTCGCTCATGTAATTGAAGCGTGTATTGATGAAGCGAAACAAAAAGTGCAAAGCGGTGACCCCAAGGAGGTGGTTGATGCCATTCGCCTCCTCACCTCAACACTTCTCCATCCTGACTATAAACGTTATTTTTCGAAATTTCCAAAGAAGCGTGAATTTATTCTTAAACTACGAGTGGCAGTCCAAAACATAAAAGCGGGTGGTGATCCCGCACAGATTGACATTGTTGAAGAGGAATAATCTACGTCCCGCCAAACAGGCTCAAAGTTTTTCCATCTCACCGACGACCAAAAAATTCAAACACCTATTGTGGAAATAAACCGTTACTGTCGCCGTTTCCGTTTCCAAAGATAGTTCTCACATCCATTTGGTTGCAAAACCTCGCAATATATCGCGAGGTTTTCTTGTGGACAGGGATTGGACACAGAGATTTTTAATTCACGTGTTCTTCATTGAGCAACTGTATAGTAAACATAGTAGTATGTAGTCATTTCCCAGCGTGTTTATCAAAAGTGAAATAGGATGAAGTGAGAGTGGTAATTACTCCACCTGCGACCTTATCTCTCACTCCATCTACAGCACCCGCTCATTAATTACAAGCTTAGAAATATTAATTATTCTTAATCATGGATGCATATACTTCACCAAGCACCAAGCCTCTCTATCGCGGTACACAAATAGTATGGTACATATTGGGTTTAATCGAGATACTGCTTGCATTTCGACTTGTGCTGAAGATGCTGGGGGCGAATCCTGAGGCGGGATTTTCAAGCTTCATTTATGGAGTAACCTATGTGTTTGCGGGACCGTTTCTCAATGTCTTTCGTATATCGTCGGTTGCCAACAATGTATTTGAATGGACGACCATCCTTGCGATGTTCACTTATTGGGTGTTGGCGATCGGTATCATCAGGTTGTTTCTCATGGGGAAAACCGTATCGACGCCGGAAGCTGCGGTAAAACTTGATGCTCAAGAAAAATAATGACATCGCCAATTCACAAAACAAAATGAATATTCACTCACGCTTCATTGCACGATGGTACGCTCTTTGTGTAGCTGAGTACGCTCCAAAATTATTTTTTTAAAGAGCACTCGGGGTCGACTACGCATTGTCCGGTTAGCAGTCGCGCAGTGCTCTTGCGTCAGGTTGTGAGGAGCAGGTGTGGATTTAAAGATAAATAATAAACAGTATATGAAAAAAAATTATGTGGAGCGCCCGATGGATGCTGAGTATGAGGTTCATAACATCGATTTGACCGAAAAAAATGCTATGGTCGATGGTGAAAACAAGAACGAAGATGTTGCAGCTGCCGCAACAAACGAGGATGACCGATAAATAACCAACATATAACACAAAAACAACCACACATGGGTGTGGTTGTTTTTGTTCTTAGTGCAGTGATCAACCAAACAAAAGTAATAGTGCATACTTCACGGGGCTTTCATTGCATGCAACCTACAATGCAATAAGCACTCAGACATGATATGCACGACAATATAAGTAAATCAAAACGATTTATCGCGTTCAAAAGAGCCTCTCCAAGGCAGTTTTCTTTTGTCTCTATTTTGTGTGGAAGATATATCGCCGAAGTTGGTGTTCTTATCTTCGCACTCGTGATTGGACTCGGTGGAACAACTGCTTATGCAACAACACTGCCCCCAGGCAAGAGTGCCGCATTTGTTCCCCTTATCGGTATCTCTGCGTCACCAGAACCATCTTCATTACCAAAAGGTCCGGGCAAGGTGACATTTAAATATGCAGTAAAAAATTTTCTCAGAGAAGTTGCACTGACTGATGTCTTGGTTACCGATGACAAGTGTGGCCCGATAAAATTCATCGAAGGCGATGATAACAACGACACCAAACTTGATTACAGTGAAACGTGGCGCTATTCCTGCACAACAAAACTCTCTGAAACTACGCAAAGTATTGCCACCGCAATAGGAAGTGCCAACAATCTTCCCGCCGCACACAAGGCGTATTCAACGGTTGTCGTCGGTTCAGAAAATTCACCACCTCTGGTGAGTATTATCAACATTACCAAAGTTGCCTATCCGCTCACGCTTCCGATCGAAGGAGGCGATATTACATTTACCTACAGAGTTAATAATCCCGGAATTGTTCCGCTTGGTGATGTTTCGGTTACTGACGATAAGTGCAAATCCATGTCACGTAAACTCGGTGACACAAATGGCAATGATTTTCTTGATATTACTGAGGTGTGGACATTTACCTGTACGACACATTTGACAAAAACAACCACGAATACCGTGAGCGTAGGGGCTTCAGCAAACGGACTAAAGGCGGTCGGATACTCAACACTCACCGTAACCGTCGATACGATCGCGTCGGACCACGTCCCGAGATTTCCCGCTCAACCCATTCCCAGTTTTCCGGAAACAGGGGTAAATCCGATGGTAAAAATTTCCACATGGGGGGTCATGTTCGCCATCTTGGCGGCACTCATTGCATATATTGTCGTATCAAGAAGGCGAGATAATGGAAAGTTGTACAACGCATCTTATCGCGTAGGCACACTGATGTTACTCGCAGCATTTTTTGCGCTCGTTGTTGGCGCAGGGTCGTATCTTCCAATGAAACAGCTTTCTCAACTTGAAAAGCCCACGAGCGTCATTGCTGATAAGCTTTTGGGGTGGAAGTTCCCGACACCAGAGACGAATGCAACTGCACCTATAAAAGCGAGCACATCGACACCCGACAAGTTTTTTGGTTGGAAATTTCCGGTGGTAAAGTTTCCCTTAGCGGGATCTCCTCCAAGTAAACTTGCGTACTCCGATATTCGAGACCCTGGAGGACTTTCTCAGGGGCTTCCCGTCCGTCTTAAGATCCCCGTTATTGGGGTCAACTCGGTGATCGAAGATGCGCTCATCACCCCCGAAGGAAGAATGGATGTGCCTATCGGCTCAATCAACGTCGCATGGTTTGCGCTCGGTCCTCCACCTGGTGAAAAAGGAAGCGCAGTCATCGGAGGGCATTACGGCATCGACAATGGCGTGCCATATGTTTTCTATAATTTGAATAAGGTTGTGGTGGGCGACAAGATATATGTCGAAAATGACCGGAGCGTCTGCAACGTTTCTTTGTGGAGGTCGATGGGGGATATGTCGTATCAAAGTTGATTCGCGACATGTGTACCTTTGCGAAGCAAAATATCATGAACGACCCGCCATTTTCAAAAATGGACCTCGTAACCTGTCGTAATGTTCTTATTTATCTCGATCCCACTGCACAGAAACGCATCATCCCGATGTTTCACTTCGCACTTCGTCCCTCCGGCCTCCTACTTCTTGGAAAATCTGAAGGCGTCGGTCAATTTACCGATCTTTTTACGGCAAAAGACAAAACATTGAAAATATTTTCAAAAAAAGCCACATTGCGCCTGCCGCATTTTGAGGCATATGTTGTGACGAAAAATAAGCCCGCCACACTACCAGGCAACACCCCACCAAAAGTCGCGGTCCAAATGACAAAACAAGAGATTAGCCATGAGATCGACCAAGCGCTTCTGTCTTCCTCCATAATCCCGGCGTGCGTCGTCGTTGATACGGAGATGAATATTCTGCAATTGCGGGGTGATCTATCGCGCTATTTGCAATTCCCAAGCGGAAAGGCAACATGGAATCTCCTCAAAATAGTGAAGGATGATCTCGTGATTGAGCTTCAAAAAGTATTGACTCTTGTTCAAAAGAAAAATTATGCTGTTGTTTCCAAAGACATTGGAATGGTGCAAGGCGAGATGCATAGTACAGTCGACATTGAGGTCATCCCATTGAAGCAACATGCAAGAGGGGAGCAACTTTTGATAATTTTTTATGAACATAAAACTCAACCACATGGAAGTGTAGCGTCGGAAGAAGCACACGTGAAGAGGAATGAGGATCGTAGTGAGCGTGAGTTTGCGCTCGAAAACAAAAGATTGCAAAAGAAACTTGAGTTAGCACATGACCAGTTGCGCAACATGCGTGAGGCGCAAGAATCGGCAAATGAAGAATTTCAAAGTGCGAACGAAGAAGTACTCTCTTCAAACGAAGAATTACAAAGTATCAATGAGGAGATAGAGACGACCAAAGAAGAGCTGCAATCAACGAACGAGGAGTTAATAACGGTGAACGATGAATTGCAGATACGCAACGTTGAGCTGAATGTGACCAACAGCGATCTGGTCAATGTGCTCTCTAATTCGCGCGTCCCAATCATCATTGTCGACAATCATCTGCGAATCAGACGTGTAACACCGATTACGAAGCGCTCGATTCATATCACACAATTAGATGTTGGGCGTTCGATTTCAGAAATCAGACTTCCTATTAAATTCCCCGACCTAAAAAAATCCATCCTCGATGTGATTGAAACAATGAAGCCGTACAGCGAAGATGTGGTTGATGAAAATAATAATTGGTACACCCTATGGATCAGACCCTACCGTACGACCGACAATAGGATCGATGGTGCGATCATTACACTGATCGACATCAACGAAATAAAGTTATCACAAATAGACAAAGAACAGTCGCTTGTGTTCGTGCAGGGGATATTGCGCACGATGCGCGAACCGCTTATTGTGCTCGACAGAAAATTGCGTGTGCGAAGCGCCAACAAAGCGTTTTATACGACATTCAAGCTGTCTCCTGAAAAAACCGAAGGCGCGACACTTTTCAGTCTTGGTGAAAACGAATGGGACAGACCGGTTGTACATAAAATGTTGAGTAAAGTATTGACCCTAAAAGATGGTTCGAACCTTGAGTTTGATCATGATTTTCCACGGATTGGAAATTTGGTTATGTGTGTGAACGTGCACCAACTCGTGAGCAAAAACCCCCATGAAGATGCGATACTATTGGTCATGGAAGACATTACTGCGCGTAAGTTCATGCAAGAAAAGAACGATACGTTCATGAGTATGGCTTCGCATGAATTGCGTACGCCCGCTACGACGATTAAATTACTTGCGGAAATCCTACAAAAGCATTTTGCAAAAAACAAGGATAAAAAACTCAATGAGTACTTGGGAAAGATGATCACCGAGGTCGATCACTTAGCAAAGATTGCTTCGGACTTTTTGGAGGTTTCCAGTATCAAGGCGGGGAAATTAGTGTTACACGAAGAGCCTTTCATTTTTTGTGACCTCGTGCGCGAGGTCGTCGAGAACAGTCAGTTACTTACAAGGACGCACGAGATACAGATGCGCGGTCTCAGGAAAACGCTGGTATATGGAGACCGTGAGCGCATCGGTCGTGTGCTCATTAATCTTATTTCGAATGCGATAAAGTATTCACCCGATGCAAAGAGAGTTGTCGTGAAACTTGCGCATACAAAAAAAGATATCACAATATCGGTCCACGACTTCGGTATCGGCATCGCTAAGAAAAACCAAAGCAAGATTTTTGACCATTCCTACCAAATAACAAAGGCAAGGGCACAACACAGTTCCGGGCTCGGTCTGGGGCTTTATATATCCTCTATAATCATAAGACGACACGGGGGACGCATTACGGTTGAGAGTATCGAGGGCAAGGGTTCAACATTCTCTTTTGCGTTGCCGAAAAAAAAGGGGCGTCCTAGTTCCACTAATGGACCGAAATGATCTAGACACATGAGTAAACTTCTGAAGAAAAAAATACTTGTCGTCGATGATAATCCGGGTGTTTTGTTTGCAATTAAGGCGGCACTAGAGTCCGAGGGTTATGATGTCCGCGCGACGAAGTCTTTTGAAGGAATTGCAAGTTTGAAAAATAATCTTCCCGATCTCATTATTCTTGATGTTTTTCTTGAAGATCAAGACGGTCGGGATGTTGCACGCGAACTGAAAGCACATAAATGGAGTGCGTGTATACCCATTGTTCTGCTTTCCGCATATCCCGGAATCGACAAACTTGCCACCGAAGCGGGTGCAGATGATTTTCTTGCGAAACCCTTCGAGCTCGACACACTGCTCGCGCTTGTATCAAAATACACTTAAAAGTCAGAGAGCCTGTTCATGACCTTTCTGCAACCCCCAAAAGCGATATTTCGCAAACATGTGAATGCTGAACTTTTTGCTGCGCGACAATAACGACCATTGATGAGTTACCATTAATGATAGGACCTACGCAAAACGGCGATCTTCACGTTTTTCTCCCGACCGACTTGGGAAGCAGTACCAGCACGTACAGCTTCTCCGAGCGACCAAATTTTTCTTAGCAGTACTCTGCTTAGAAAAATGGAAGTACTCTCCGTGGTGATCACTCGGGCGGAAAAACATGAATCTCATCCGTTTGCGTAAGTCCTAAATGATATGGATACATTAAGTGAAAATGGCAAGATTCGTCTGCTTGGGGCGGCGGCACTCATTCTGGGTGTGGCATTTGTTTCGCTGTTCTATGATCAAGAACTCGGACTCAACTATTCGCTCTTCATCGCGCTTATTGTCGCTTTGGGCTTATTCCTTGCACGGGTTTTTTCTCGCCACATCTCTGGATATCATTATGGAATTATGGCCGCCGGAATCTTTTTCTCGTCGATGGTGACTGTTCGCTCAGGTGAGTTACTCAGCGCTTACAATGTTCTCGGGAGTCTTTTGCTCCTCTTGATTGCGGTCGGCATATTTAGAGGGAAGCCTCTACGCGCTTTTCTTGCGAGTGATTATCTGAAGGTTGTGTTTCTTCCACTGCGGTTCATTCCGCCATTTTTTGAAAATTTCCTCGCAATCCTTTCGCTCAAGAGTGTTTCCGGAGACAATGCGCGAAGGAAAGAGATCATCCGAGGCAGTATCATGTCCGCCATCGCGCTCCTTATATTCGCGTGGCTATTTTCGTCTGCGGATGCGGGATTTGAAAAACTGTTTTCACACATATTTACGCTCGAGCTTGATGAAGATTTGGTAGGCCGTACCATCCTTGGAACGATTGTCACCGCATTTTTTATCGGTGGGTTTGGTTTTATGTTTAAGAAACCCCAGGCCAATCAGGAGCCGGTGATAACTGCTTCAGCGCGAAATCTTGGTACGATTGAAACCACAATTTTGCTCGGCTCGATCAACGTGCTGTTCCTGGTGTTTATTCTTCTTCAAGTCTCCTACCTTTTTGGCGGAGCGGAACACCTGCTTCTCGAAGGGCTCACCTACGCGGAGTACGCCCGTGAGGGATTTATTCAATTGGTGGTGGTCGCCATTCTTTCGTTCCTCATCATTCTTTTTGCCGAAAGACAGGTCACTCAAAACGATGGTGCGCACCTTCGATCATTTAAGGTATTAAGCGGAGTACTCGTGCTTCAGGTGATTGCTGTGCTCGTGTCTGCATTTGTGCGCCTGTCCCTCTATGAGGTCGCCTATGGCTTTACCGATACACGCCTTTATAGTCACGCATTTATGATCTGGCTTGGCGTTGTGCTTGTCCTACTTTTTGTCCACATATGGAAAAATGGAAAACATGCGGATTTTTCCTTTTATACTTTTTGCACAGTTGTTATTTTTCTTTTTGGAATGAACGTCATGAACCCCGATGTGTTCATTGCAAAGAAGAATCTCGAGCGCTATGAGGTGACGGGGCAGCTTGATGCACGCTATCTCGGCACGCTTTCCGATGATGCCTTGCCATACACTATTCATCTGCTTGATGATCCAAACGAAGAGATCAGCAAGAGTTTTGCACATGAATTATATTGGAGATACGATTATTGCAATCTTGCCGTCTGCGATGGTGAGGATGTGCGCCAGCACTCTTGGCAATCATGGCGGTGGAATCGCACGAAGACCGAAGAATTGCTTGCCCCGAAACAAAGCATGCTTCTCGAAAATAAATCGTGGCTCGCGGCTTCCTCGACCAGCGAAGCGTGATGAACCAAGGCATACTTTTTCTCTCGAGTAAGTTCCCGTGTGCTACTTTACATAACGGAATTTATCGGAGAATATAAGTCATATGGAAAACTTAGATCATGGAAGTGCGAACACGCAAACAGTTCATACTCGCGAAGAAGAATTTTTTAATGCGATGCAGGAAATAAGTAGTGCGTATAAGGATGCCCTTAAGGCACTCTCAACAATTGAAACTAAAATGCACCTTACTCCAACTCACAACGATGTATCATGACGGGAGAACGATTCATTGAGTTTGACCCTCCTTCTCTCGCGTTACAAGAGAAATCAGAACACGATCTTCCTGCAGAGCAATTTCTTGTGGAAACAGGTGAGATGATAACAACCCTTGAAAGTAGGGAACAGGAGCTTTTTGTTGAAGCGGGGACAAGTGGTGAATTGAGAGATCAAATTCAAAATGCCACCAATAAGTTTAAGGAGGTGCTGCAAAAATATTCTTTTGTTGTCCTTACCGCTTTTCTTCAGACTGGAGCCATGCACACTGAAAACATGACGAACGACTCATTCACTGAAAGGGAAAAAGCTAAAATTGAATTACTTGAAGAGGGTGCAACTCGTTCCCAGCGCCAAAACTACATTCCCGGTGTCAGTGAATTTCTTTCAAAGGCTGTCAGCCCTTATGGCTATAACCGTGGAGATACAAATATGATACTGACTTCAATTGGTCGACGTTTTGGAAACATTATTCCCAACCTTATCCGTGGCGGCGGACCGGAGCTTGGCATGGATCCCGATCATCCCTCCTATCAGCGATATGTTCGAGAAAATCAAAACCGTATGGATGCGTGGCGATTATATTTAGGGCTACCACAAGAGCAGCAAACTTTCGGTATCTCGGATTTTCAACCAACAATACATACACAAGAAAAATATTATTTTAAAATAAATAATTTTCTCGATCAATTTCAACCATCTTTTTCTTCAGCAGAAAATGGGGAGAGTGAAAAACCAATTCAACTTTTATTAAAAGAGATAGCAGCTGTTGAAGAAATAAACAAGGATCGCACTCAGGAAGAGCACAAAATGACGTTTCGTGATGCCGGGATAAATATCATGGGGGCGTTTAAGCTTTCTCGTGGACAAGATGAGAAGGGGCATTACATCTCTTACTACGACAAATGGAATCTCGAAGGTTCACTTGAAGGAGAGGATGGAATCATGGGTAAGCCTTTCGAGATTTATGATCGGATATACTATAATCCCGAAACTTTTGAGGTAACCACTCCGTAGTCGGACTTTCAAGTAAGCTTTTTGTGTCATAGTTATTGTATGTTGGTGTAATGAACGGGTCGCTCGTCGCCCTCCTATCGTCAAGGGTATGATGGAATTCATTGTGATGAACCAAGGTTATCAGTTCGTTGGCGCGCATGCGCTCTGTATGTTCTGAAGACTACCCCCTGTGAGTGCTGTCTTTTGATGCGACGTTGTCGAGGTCTTGGTCGCCCGGTAATTTTTTCTGCAAATATTCCGCACGAAATGTTTTTGCACTGTAATAGAGTGCAAAGAAAAAGATCAGTGCAAGGAATTGCCTAAAGGCAAAGGAGGCATCCGTGAACGTGGAGGTCGTTACTCGTTCAATGGCGAAATATTCAAATAAGAGAAATGCACCACCGGCAACAATCGTGTTGATAATGGTAACGCCAAATTGTCGTGGATTGGTAATTCCCGCAAGAAAACCGATGAGCAGCACAAAGAGCACATTTGTTGTCGTATTGAAGGGGAGAATGTCCTGTATGATGGGGAGGAAGACAATAAGCACTACCGCCCCTGTGAGGAATAAGAAGCGGACAATATCCCCTTTATAGTGCGCACTCTTTTTAGGAAGAAAACTCATAAACATTTATTTCAGCATAGCATGGTTCTTCAAGTGCAATCAATCGGTAGAGGTAAAGTGCCGCAGTGCTCAGATGGGGGTATAATGAATAGGTCTCTAATTTTCTTCAGCGTGTTGTCGATTTCGGGCAACCATTGTTATTTCTAATTTTTTTGTATGTTTGATTTGAGTAAAAAAGTCGCACTCGTTACCGGGGGACGAAGGGGGATGGGAAAAGCTCACGCACTCGCACTTGCCGCACAGGGTGCTCACGTGGTACTTACCGATATCAATGCTGAAGAGTGTCTTCCCATTGCCGAAGAAATTGAAGCATCGGGGGGAAGTGCGGTGTGTTACGCAATGAATGTACTCAATAAGAGTGATATTGATCATGTGTTTGATGAAGTTGTAAAAAAATTCGGACGCATTGATATTCTCGTTAATAATGCGGGTGTGTATACTCCGGTCCCCGCACTGGAGCTTGGCGAAGAAGAATGGGATCGTACGCTTGATATCAACCTGCGCGGACAATTTTTCTGTGCGCAACGTGCGGCAAAAGAGATGGCAAAAAACAATTGGGGGAGGATTATCAACATTTCGTCGGTTGCTTCCGGACAAAGTGGTTTTGGTATCGCAGGCGGCGCGCACTACTGTGCCTCGAAAGGGGGGATCATTGCGATGACGGAGTCGCTTGCAGTGGAATGGGCAGCGCTTGGGATCAATGTCAACGCAATTGCGCCCGGTGCGATCGATACCGCAATGAGCCGGAAAACGCGAATGACCGAAGAAGCAATGAATAACTTTTTGTCTTCTCGTGTGCCACTGAAACGAATTGGAAAACCCGAAGAAGTTGCACCGATGGTTGTTTTTCTCGCTTCGGAAGAAGCAAGTTATGTGACGGGCGCCACCTTTTATGTCGATGGCGGATGGCTTGCGGCATAATCGATGTTACACAACTTCCACCGAACGTTCGGTGTGTTTTTTCTTTCTTGAAACAATCAACAAGACCATGAGTGAGTTTGTAAAAATCATTGCAATTGAATGCAGGGTTGTTGCAATATTGTACGCTTGCAATGAAGCGAGGACGAGCACATGACGCAAGACGTTCGCACCGTAGAGAGTCGGAGTTTCGGTGTTCGGATGCAACCGTGTTTTGCGAATAGTTGGAATGAATGCAATAAGATCGATGGTCACGGCGATGATCACGGAATAGATCGGGTCTTTGGTGATGAACCATGGCACCATGCCTATTAACGCACAAATAAGAAAGATGGTGTCGCCCTTGGTGATGTGTTTTAGTCCGTACCGTAAAGAAAATAAAAATATCGTAATTGTAAAGATCCACGATGCACCCGTCGGCAGTGCGCCCACGCCGGCACCTTTTGCCACTTGTCCGAAGAATGTAATGCCGGACACCAGAGACCACACCAACCATGTATATGCGTGCGGCTCAACCCTTCTTCGAAACATATCCCGCAAATAAGGCACGTTGCCCGCGATTGCAAGCAGGACCGCAATAAAAGTAAATATTTCTTTCACTATTGCAGCATACCATGAGTACTTTTTTCGATTTACCGAACGGTCCTGTTTTTGCCGAAGTCGAAATCGCAACCCCTTCCGCATTTGCTATACTCTGAGAATGGATACACATGACACAATAAAGCAACATAATGAATTTCATGTTTCGGTAAAGAAGGTGGGGAAGAGGCAAAACTGGCTTCGCGCGGCGGTGTTGGGTGCGAATGACGGCATTGTCTCCGTTGCGGCCATCCTCTTTGGTGTTGCCGGAGCATCGGCATCCATGGACTTCATCCTCACCGCCGGTATCGCGGGACTTACTGCGGGAGCACTCTCGATGGCGGTTGGTGAATATGTTTCCGTAAGTACCCAACGAGATACCGAGCGGGCGATGCTTGAACAAGAACGCACGGAGTTGTTACGCGAACCCGAGCGTGAATTTGAAGAGCTTGTTTCACTCTATGCAGCAAAGGGATTGCGTCCGGAGACGGCACGCACAGTTGCGGAGGAGCTCACGAAGCATGATGCGTTTGCGGCACATGCCGATGCAGAGCTTCAGACTGATCCGGACAATCTCACCAATCCCTTCCATGCCGCTCTCGCATCTGCTCTTGCATTTACCTCCGGGGGAATTATTCCTCTCTGTGCTCTTGTCATTGCGCCCCCCGCTTTTGCCCTCGCGCTTACCTGTGTCGCTGTTTTCGATGCGCTGATTTTGACCGGGATACTCAGTGCGTATGTGGGTGGAGCGAATAAATGGCGTGCCACGATTCGCGTTGTCTTGGGTGGAGTGCTCGCAATGATCATAACGTTCGGCGTCGGCAAACTTTTCGGTGTATCCGGAATATAATTTTTTATACTACGTTGTTGTTATATCTTTTAGAAAAAGCCCCCCGAAAAAAGGGGGCAAATTTTATGCTGCTATTACACATTCTTTGAGCGCATCAAGTTGAAACAACTGTTCGGGAATAACCTTGTGCGCATTCCATCCCGTTTTCTGTGGCGGTGCGTAGAATTTGAGATGCTCATGCCACGGCATTTTTACAATCAGGGGACTGATACCAAAAAGATTTGTCAGCTCATCGTATGCCGGAGTAAATATCTCTTTAGTGAGACATTCCGCCGCCTTCGCATCCTCTCCTCCGTGATAGTCGTCAAAAAGAACCGCATGGGCAAGAAAAAATGAAAGAAAACCTATGTAATATTGCCGTGAGACATAGTCAAACTGGTGATAAAACTTTGAAAGATCAATTATTGTCTCATGCGGCAAATTGAGCGAACGGTGGAGCTCATGGTGATAGGCGACGAGCGAAAGTCCCGAATCAAGTATAATTGTATCAAGCGGCCTCGTTTTGTTTATTTCAATCGGGCCGAGTTTTCTTTTTTCAGTAACCATCCCGTCATGCTTTCCATGTTTTACATAGAAAACGGGGTGAAGCAAACTACGCTTGAATGATGATTCGGAACTGAGTACGCTTTTGGTATATTCCATCCAAACGGGAGTAAGACCAAGGCGTGCAGCATATTCAACAAAGAAGATGTCTTCATAACGGCAGGTTGCAACTGCGGGTTTTGCTGCAACGGCAACGGCATCAAATGTGAAACATTGCTCCGGTATATACCAGCCTTGGCTTTTCCACCATGCTTCAATCTTTTTCCGTAATGGGTGCCGCGCTTCGATCAGCCTTCGTGCGTCCACCGGTGAACAATACATATGTTCCATCAGATTCTCTCACTTTCATTGGAGTGTTAAAAAACAAAAAAACAACAAGATGACTCGCATAAAGTCGTTCTCGCGACCACACTCTGGTGGGGCGTAAATGCTGAAATATCTGAGATTTTTTCTCTTATCACGTGCGCGATAACAGAAATAAGGTCAAACATCTAGCGAATCGTAATGCCCGAGTCTTTGGGGGACCCAGGTATACAATCGTATACCTCTCACCTGGTCTGTCAAGAGAATGCGCTCCCGGTTTCTCCCGAAGCGGGTGAATAATTTTGTGTTCATCATTATTTCATCTACCCTCTGTTATAGTGGGAACGTGCCCGCCCTTAGCTCTGCACTTCTGTACTGCGACCACAATTGCAGTCAAAGTTACAAAGTTAACGTGGGCACCTACAAAATCCCGGCTTATGCGGCGGGGATTTTGTTTTGTATGTAGCGTGGCCACATTACCCCTCGGTTATCCCGCGGTGCTTGGCATGCGTAAGGCATTTAAAGAAATTACAAAAGAAGTCTTGACTTTTGTGTCTCCTCCGCAGAGAATCGGAAAAGATCGCACACTGATTTTTGGGAGAACCATGATGAAGAAGGAAATGGATATCGTCGCTTTTTTGGCCCATACATGGGCGCGCTATTCACTGCTTACCCCCGATGCACTTTCCATTCGCGAACTTTTTAGCGCACATGGCGAAGTGGTGGCAAATGATCATATTGCTTATCGCACATTCAATATTCCGGAAATGGGACGAGAGGTACTGGGAAAATTTTTTGAACAGTATGGATATGTTCGCGCACCAAACGAATTGTTTTTTCCGGAGAAGAAACTTGTGGCAAGTTATTATCTTCCTCCGGAGGGAAAGCGTTTTCCGCGGGTTTTTATCAGCGAATTGCTGCTCGAAGAAGTTTCCGGAGAGTTGAGACGGTGGATTTCGGAATTTACCGCACCCTTCGTTCTTTCACTCCGAACAAACAACATTACTTCCGAGACATTCTTGTATCCCAATTGGAATCCGGTTTCCTTTGCGGATTATGAGCGATTTTATAAAGAAAGCGAATATGCCGCTTGGGTCGCCGCATTCGGATTGCAATGCAATCATCATACGGTTTCCGTCAATGAATTTTCACATTTGCAATCGCTTCAGGCGGTCAACGCACTTCTTGAGGCGAAAGGATTTGTATTGAATTCCATTGGTGGAAAAATCAAAGGTACTCCCGAGCAATTACTCGAACAATCGTCGACAATGGCTCGACGCGTTCCCGTGCGTTTTTCCGATGGGGTGCATGAAATCCCCACGTGCTACTATGAATTTGCTCGGCGTTATCCTCATCCCGCAACGGGGGAGCTCTTTCAGGGATTTATCCCCGAAAGTGCGAACAATATTTTCTCAAGCACCTCTTCGCAAGAAAAATAGCAACATAACTCTCACTGAGCCATCCAATGTTCCAGTGATTCATCAGACATCCCCAATATGGGGGTGTTTTTTATAGGGAGATATACCTGCCTCTTTCCACGCATCAAAAAGCGAAATGATTCCGAAAGCGGCAATCCTTGATATAATAAAAAAAGCAATTTAGATATGCTCATCCAAGAATCAAAACTGAAGAAATTTATTCTCGACTCGGGGCTTGCCTCGCGTGCGGAAGTGCTCGCCGCGGAAAAAGATGCGGAGAAAGAAGGAGGCGGGGTGGGGGATGTATTGGTGAAACAGGGAAAAATTTCTGCGGATGATTTGCGTCGTGTGCAGGCCTACATTCTCGGTGTTCCCTTTGTCGACCTGAAAGGACAGAAGATCGATTTTGCCGTTCTCTCGCTTATCCCCGAACCGATTGCCCGCAAGCACAATATTGTCGCGTTCAGAAAAAGTGATTCCGGTCTCGAAGTCGCCATGCTTGATGTCGATGATTTGGAAGCGATTGATTTTGTGCGCAAAAAAGTCGGAGCGCGCATTCTCACGCGTTTGACCGATCAGGAGTCCATTAAAGGAGCATTGCTCCAATATCAGAAATCACTGAAAGCGGAATTTGGCGACCTCATTCAACAGGAAGCGCAGGCGATGAAGATGATTGCCGAGGATGAAGATAATCCGGCCTCCGAAAAAGATCTCAAAAAATTGGCCGAAGATTTGCCGGTGGTGCGCATTGTCGATACGCTTTTGAATCACGCCATTCTTCAGGGAGCATCGGATATCCATATTGAGCCGATGGAGAATCAGCTTTTGGTGCGTTATCGTATCGACGGAATTTTGCATGATGCGATGGTGCTTCCGAAGGACTCCGCTCCCGGTATTACCGCGCGCGTGAAAGTACTTTCCAATTTAAAGCTTGATGAAAAACGCTTACCGCAAGACGGACGCTTTAAGATTCAGTTGAACAATGAAAAAGTTTCTTTCCGTGTCTCAACGCTGCCGACACACAACGGTGAGAAGACGGTGATGCGCTTGCTTCGTGAAACATCGGGAGGTTTCAGTTTGGAATCACTCGGTTTCCACGGACAAGGACTTGAAGCACTCCATTCCGCAATGCAACAGCATGTGGGAATGATTCTTGTTACAGGGCCGACGGGTTCGGGAAAGACGACGACACTCTATACGGTGCTCGACATTTTGAATACTCCCGATGTGAACATCTCCACGATTGAAGATCCGGTCGAGTATCAAATGCCGCGCATCAATCAGACGCAAGTGAAGCCGGAGATCGGACTGACCTTTGCGATGGGACTCCGCGCACTCTTGCGCCAAGACCCGGACATCATCATGGTGGGAGAAATCCGCGACGGTGAGACTGCATCGCTCGGTATCAATGCCGCGCTGACAGGGCACGTGGTGCTTTCGACACTGCACACGAATTCCGCCGCCGGAACACTTCCGCGTTTCATTGATATGGGTGCGGAAGCGTTTCTCATCATTTCCACGGTGAATGTGATTATCGGACAACGTCTCGTTCGCAAGCTCTGCGGCTCAAAAGAAAAATATACACTCACGAAAGCGGAAATCGAAGCACTCGGAAAAAAGGCAAATCTTGACCGCATTCTTGCCTCACTTAAAGAAGAGGGTATCGTGCCGAAAGATGGCGAGTGGGATACGATTCCGTTTTATAAACCCAAACCATCCCCTGAGTGCGACGAGGGATACAAGGGGCGTATGGGTATTCACGAAGTCTTGCGTATGTCTCCCGGCATTCGCGAGCTTGCCATTGTGAATGCTCCGGCGGAGAAGATTGAAGAGCAGGCGCGCAAAGAGGGAATGTTGACGATGCTTGAGGATGGTATTTTTCAGGCGGCGCGGGGGCTGACGTCCATCGAGGAAGTCTTCCGCGTGGTGAGTGAGTAATTTTCATGTGCTACTTGTCTTTCCTGCCTCGGATTCGGAGGACGTATAAAACATACGCCCTCTCGAATACCTCAGCAGTCCAAGACTTCGTATCACATCGAAAATAACTCGCTCACTGTTTCCGAAATTATGAGATGAATAATTTCTCGTCTTGGGGGTTTTCCCGAAAAATGTGCGTAGCCTCCTTCGCACTTTATCAGTCTTTCTATATAATAGAATCATATGCCAAAGTACACTTACAAAGCACAACTTGCCGCAACGGGGGAGGAGATGGAGGGAGTTGCGGAAGCGGCGGACAAGCTTGAGCTTGCGCGCACAATTAAATCAGAGGGAAAGCTTTTGCTCACCGCAACAGAGCTTTCCGATAAGGCCTTTAATATGGATAAGATCAACGCAATGCTCTCGCGCGTCGATCTGCGTCAAAAAATTCTCTTTGCGCGCAACTTGGCGACAATGATTCAGGCGGGACTTCCGCTTTCGCGCGCACTGCAAATTTTTCTCAAGCAAACCCAGAATCCGAAATTTCGCCAAGTGCTCACTTCGCTGGTTGAAGATATTAACAAGGGAACATCGCTCTCTGATGCGATGGTAAAGTACCCGGACATTTTCGAAGCGGTTTTTGTTTCAATGGTCCGTGCCGGTGAAGAATCGGGAGGTCTTGTCGATGCGCTCAATGTGGTGGGAGGACAAATGGAAAAAACATATACGCTCAAGAAAAAAGTAAAAGGCGCAATGATGTATCCGGCGATGGTGATGTTAGTCATGGTCATCGTTGGTGTGCTGATGATGATCTATGTGGTGCCGGGCTTGGCCGCATCCTTTAAAGAAGCCGGAGCGGAACTCCCTCCGCTTACAAAAATTGTGATGGCAATCAGTGATTTTCTCCAAAATGACAGCTTGCTTGCGGGACTCGGGACGGTGATTTTTGTCGGATTGGTATGGTGGTGGAAGGGGACCAAATCCGGAAATCGCACGATTGCATGGAGCGTAACGCGCGCACCGGTATTTGGAAAGCTTGCAAAAGAATTCAATTCCGCAATTATCACCCGAACGCTTTCTTCGCTCATTTCCGCGGGTGTCGATATCGTGCATGCCATTGAAATCACGACTGACGTTACGTCG
>Ga0209515_10002401_pt1 | contig 28907 bp, 27 predicted proteins | sample Subgroupgradi54m_FD_187454 | JGI IMG/M metagenome (GOLD analysis project Ga0209515, IMG submission 187454) | Subsurface groundwater microbial communities from S. Glens Falls, New York, USA - GMW60B uncontaminated upgradient, 5.4 m (SPAdes)... ... | reverse complement strand
GAGTTCACCCTCACCCCAGCCCTCTCCCGCAAGCGGGAGAGGGAGCAAATACCGGCTCCCTCTCCCCTGTACTCGGGGGAGAGGGTTGGGGTGAGGGGGGCGATTCGGGGCGCAGCTGAACATGGTCGCCAATCTGGAGCCTTCAAGCATGCAACGAGCTTCACCCGCGCCGCCCGCACCCGCTCTCACCGTCGCCGGTGACGGTGAACGCTGGGCGCTCGCCGGCGCGCTCGATATCCACACCCTGTCCGAAGCCCGGCAGGCCCTGAAGCAACATCGCTCGCGGGTGCTCGACATCGGCAACCGAGGACCAGACCAAGAAGGTGCTCTCCGACGTCGGCGGCGTTACCGAGAAGATCAAGGAGAACCCGTCGCTGCTGCTGCGCCGGCCCAAGGACAAGGACAAGCAGCCGCCGCCGACCGGCCAGTGAATCGGGCGATGCGACAATCCGCCCCGTGAAGCGGGCCAGACCGCCGCTGGCACGAGATCCGAAAGGATGTGCTGGAGGAAGGTCCGGACTGCGCAGGGCGGCGTAGCAGCTAACGGCTGTCCACCGTGAGGTGAGGATCAGAGCAACAGAGACGAGTCGGTGTCGCAAGACATCGGGTGAAACGGGCAATCTCTACGCGCAGCAATACCAAGTAGGCACACGTTGATCTGGCCCGGAGAGTGTGCGGGTAGGTAGCACCGAGCCGTGCAGCGATGCACGGCCCAGAGGAATGGCGGTCACGACGGGCGCTTCGCAAGAAGCGCCCGTCGCACAGAATCCGGCCTATCGGCTCGCTTCACACTTATCGTTCCGGGTCCTCCCATGCCCGTTCGCCCTGAGCTTGTCGAAGGGCCCGCCTCGGCCTCGCCGGGACTTCGACAAGCTCAGTCCGAACGGGCCTGGGAGGTCCCAGATTAAAACCCCGACAGGTTGCGCCCTTGAACCCCGACTCCCACACCCTCTGGCGCGCGCCGCGCTGGGCCCTCGCGTTCCTGCTCGCCTGCCTGGGCATGCTGGGGCCGTTCTCGATCGACACCTACCTGCCGGCCTTCACCGGCATCGCGCAATCGATCGGTGCGACGCCGGTCGAGATGCAGCAGACGCTGTCGGCCTACCTGTTCGGCTTCGCGATCATGAATCTGTTCCACGGCGCGCTGTCCGACAGCTTCGGGCGGCGGCCGGTGGTGCTGTGGGGCATTGCGCTGTTCACGCTGGCGTCGGCCGGCTGCGCGCTGTCGCAGCACATCGGCGCGCTGGTGTTCTTTCGTGCGCTGCAAGGCATGTCGGCCGGCGCCGGCATCGTCGTCTCGCGTGCGGTCATCCGCGACATGTTCCCGCCGGCCGATGCGCAGCGTGTGATGTCGCAGGTGACGATCTACTTCGGCGTTGCACCGGCGGTGGCGCCGATGGTCGGCGGCTTCCTGTTCGTCAACGTCGGCTGGCATTCGATCTTCTGGTTCCTGACCGCCGTCGGCGCCGCGCTGTGGGCCGCCAACGTCCGGCTGCTGCCCGAGACGCTGCACGCCACGCACAAGCAGCACTTCAACGCGCGCAACCTGCTGCGCGGCTACTGGACGCTGGGCTCGAACCCGCGCTTCCTGATGCTCGCGCTGGCCAGCGGCGTCCCGTTCAACGGCATGTTCCTCTACGTGCTGTCGGCGCCGGTGTTCCTCGGCGAGCACCTGCATCTCGGGCCGGGCGAGTTCTTCTGGTTCTTCACCCTGACCATCGCCGGCATCATGGGCGGCGCATGGTTCTCGGGCCGGCTCGCCGGGCGCATCGAGCCCAAGCACCAGATCCGCAACGGCTTCGTCATCATGGTGCTGGTGTCGATCGTCAACCTGGTCCTGAACCTGCTGTTCGTTCCCGAGGCGTGGTGGGCGCTGCTGCCGATCGCGATCTTCGCCTTCGGCTGGGCCCTGATGGTGCCGGTGGTGACGCTGATGGTGCTCGACCTGGTGCCCGAGCGGCGCGGCATGGCCTCGTCGTTCCAGGCCTTCATCGGCAGCATGGCCAACGGCCTGGTGGCCGGCCTGATCGCGCCGCTGGTGATGCATTCGACGCGGGCGCTGGCGCTCGCGTCGCTGCTGATGATGAGCGTCGGGGTGTTCGCCTGGCTGTGGGTCAAGCCGAGGGTGACCTAGGAGTCTTGGCCTCGTACAAAGAAGCATGTCATACCGGCGAACGCCGGTATCCACTCTGGGGTCAGCGCATCGAACGACATTGGATCCCGGCTTTCGCCGGGATGACGCTGCGCTTGCGGCGGCTCAAGCTCGCCACGCCGGCGCCGATATCCGGGCATGGCGAAGTCTCCCCCCGCTCCCCCTGCCGCGCCCGCGACCGCGACCGACGCGCCCGTCGAGGCGGCGCCGGCTGCCGGCCGGCTGGCGCGGTTTCGCGCTGCCTTGTCGCGCAAGGTGCTGATCATCGCCGCCGGCTCGCTGGCGGGCTTGAGTGTCGCCAGCGTCAGCGCCTACATGCTGTGGCCGAGCGCTGCGCCGGTGCCGCAGGTCAAGCCGCTGGCCGCCAAGAAACACCGCGCCAAGGCCTCCGAGGCGGCGGCGCGCGCGATGGCAGCGGCCTCGGGGGCCTCGCAGGCCGAGGGTGAAGCGGTGCACGCGGCGGCGTCCGCCGCCGCCGCCGCGCAAACGAGTGTCGCCGCGGCGTCCGCGCCACCAGGCCACGAAGACCCGATGGACAAGCTGCGGCGCCGCCTCGGCGAGACCCTCGGCCACGGCGCCAAGCTCGATGCCAGCGGCGAAGGCGAGCTGCGGGTGTCGCGGCGCGACGTGCCGGCCGGCCAGGGCTTGCCGCATGCCGCGCGGGCCGGGTCGCACGACAAGGCTGCGTCGGGTGCAGCGCACGACGGCCACGCCGCCCACTGGAGCTACACCGGGTCGGCCGGCCCCGAAGCCTGGGCCCGCCTCAAGCCCGAGTTCGCCAAGTGCAGCAGCGGCGCGCGTCAAAGCCCGATCGACATTCGCGACGGCATCCAGGTCCAGCTCGACCCGGTGCAGTTCGACTACCACCCGAGCAGCTTCCGCGTCATCGACAACGGCCACACGGTGCAGGTCAACGTGGCGGCCGGCAACTTCATCGAAGTGACGGGCAAGCGCTTCGAGCTGCTGCAGTTCCACTTCCATCGGCCGTCCGAAGAGCGGGTCGACGGCAAGCAGTTCGACATGGTGGCGCACCTGGTGCACAAGGACCTCGAAGGCCGCCTCGCGGTGGTGGCGGTGCTGCTCGAGCGCGGTAGCGCGCAGCAGGTGATCCAGTCGGTGTGGAACAACCTGCCGCTCGAACGCGGCGAGGAACAGGCGGCCAGCACCCCCATCGACCTGAACCAGCTGCTGCCGAGCGAGCGCGGCTACTTCACCTACATGGGTTCGCTGACCACGCCGCCGTGCAGCGAAGGCGTGCTGTGGATGGTGATGAAGAACCCGGTCTCGGTGTCGGCCGAACAGATCGGCGTCTTCGCCCGGCTTTACCCGATGAACGCCCGGCCGATCCAGTCGGCCAGCGGGCGCATGATCAAAGAATCGAACTGATCCGCCGAGCGCGGGTGCCTGCAGCCCGCCCCACGCTGGTGCTGCGCGAACCATCGCCGCTCGCTGGCGCGGCGTCGCTGGCCGCCACGAGCCCGATCGTGGTGCCCCAAATCCTCTCTCGCACGCCCCGCAGCGCCTCCTCGATTGGCACATCACTTGCTTGTATACAAGAAGGTGTTCTCAATCAAACAGGAGCGCGAGATGGCGGAATCGAGATTCAATCGTCGGGACGTGATCAAGGGCCTGGGTGCTGTCGGCGTCGGTGCAGCGGCCGGTGGCTGGCCGGGCTTGGCGGCGGCGCAGGCGCCGATCACGGTGGGGTTCATCTACGTCGGCGCCAAAGACGACTTCGGCTACAACCAGGCCCAGGCCGAGTCGGTGGCCGAGATCAAGAAGATCGCCGGCATCAAGGTGGTCGAAGAAGAAAACGTGCCCGAGACCACTGCGGTGCAGAAGACGATGCAGGCGATGATCTCGCAGGACGGCGCAACGCTGCTGTTCCCGACCTCGTTCGGCTACTTCGACCCGCACACGCTCGCCTCGGCGGCGAAGAACACGAACGTGCGCTACGCCCATTGCGGCGGCCTGTGGACCGAAGGCAAACACCCGAAGAACACCGGCAGCTTCTTCGGCTACATCGACGAGTGCCAGTACCTGAACGGCGTCATCGCCGGCCACATGAGCAAGAGCAAGAAGCTCGGCTTCGTGGCGGCCAAGCCGATCCCGCAGGTGCTGCGCAACATCAACGCGTTCACGATGGGCGCGCGCTCGGTCGACCCGAGCATCACCACCACCGTGATCTTCACCGGCGACTGGTCGATGGCGGTGAAGGAGGCCGAGGCCACCAACAGCCTCGCCGACCAGGGCGCCGACGTCTTCACGATGCACGTCGACGGCCCCAAGGTGGTGGTCGAGACCGCGGCCAAGCGCGGCAAGATGGTCTGCGGCTACCACGCGAGCCAGGCCAAGCTCGCCCCCGCGGCCTACCTGACGGGCGCCGAATGGAACTGGCTCACCGCCTACAAGACCATCATCGACGCGGCGCGCACCGGCAAGCCGCACCCGAACTTCGTGCGTGGCGGCTTGAAGGAAGGCTTCGTCAAGAGCTCGCCCTACGGCGCGATGGTGACCGCCGGCGCGCGCAAGAATGCCGACGACGTGAAGGCGGCGATGCTCAAGGGCAGCTTCGACATCTTCAAGGGCGGCAGCGCCGGCCTGAAGGACAACACCGGCAAGGTCGTCGTCGCTGCGGGCAAGTCGTTCAAGCAGACCGACGTCGAGCTCGAGGGGATGAACTACCTGGTCGAAGGAGTGATCGGCAAGGCCTGAATGTCGCCCTCCTCCCGCCATGTCATCCCGGCGCACGCCGGGATGACGAAACCTACAGCCTCTGAGGCTCGCATGAACTTGTCCGAACGCAGCGCGCAAGCCATCGAAGCGGTGGCGCTGCCCACGCTGGCGATGGGCGGCGCGCTGCTGCTGTTCGGCGCCTTCGTCTGGGCCGGCGGCAAGAGCCCGCTCGAGGCCTGGCTGCTGCTGTTCAAGGGCGCGTTCGGCGACTGGTTCTCGTGGCAGAACACGCTGCAGCGCGCCGCGCCGCTGATGTTGACGGCGCTGTGCGTGGCGCTGCCGGCACGTGCCGGGCTGATCATCATCGGCGGCGAGGGCGCGCTGGTGCTGGGCGGGCTGGCCTGCGCCGCGCTGCCATACCTGTTCGCGCCGCCCGCCAACGCCTTCGGCACCGCGCTCGTGCTGCTGGCCGGCGCGCTCGCCGGCGCGGCCTGGATCGCGTTGGCCGGCTGGCTGCGCCAGGCGCGCGGCGTCAACGAAACCATCAGCAGCCTGCTGCTCGCCTACACCGCGATCGCACTGTTCAAGCACATCGTCGAAGGCCCGATGCGCGATCCGGCCAGCCTGAACAAGCCGTCGACCCGGCCGCTCGCCGAAGCGCTGCGCATCGGCGAGCTGCCCGGGGCCGACATCCATTGGGGCCTGGTGTTCGGCGTGGTCGCCTGCGTGCTGCTCGGCCTGTGGCTGTTCTTCAGCAGCTCCGGGTTCGCGACCCGCGTCGTCGGCGGCAACGCACGCGCGGCGCGCCTGGTCGGGCTGCCGAGCACCCGCATCGTCATCGTCACGTGTGCGATCGGCGGGGCCTGTGCCGGCCTGGCCGGCGCCATCGAGGTGGTGGCGGTTCACACCAGCGCCAATGCGTCGCTGATCGCGGGGCTCGGGTATGCGGGCATCCTGGTGTCGTTCGTCGCGCGCCACAACCCGTGGGTGATCATGCCGGTGGCGGTGCTGTTCGGCGGTTTCGGGTCGGCGGGGAGCCTGCTGCAGCGGCGCCTGGATGTGCCGGATGCGTCGGTGCTGGTGCTGCAGGGGTTTGCGTTCTTGCTGATTCTGGCGAGCGAGGCGCTGCGCGGACGGATGTTCGTGGCGGGGCCGGTTCGCACTGAGGTCGAGATGCCCGGGGCTTCCTTCGACAAGCTCGGGACGATCGGGAATACAGGCTCAGCCCGAACGGAGGACGTACCCACAGTCCTCCCTTCGACAAGCCCAGGGCGATCGGAGATGCAAGCTCAGGACGAACGGACACCAACCGTTCGTACTGAGCCTGTCGAAGTGCCCGCGCCACCGCTGCTCCCAACGCTCAGCCAAGGCCCCGCATGACCCCCGAGATGGACGCGCTGACCCTCGCGTTGAACCTGCTCGTCGCGGTCCTCGGCGGCGCGATCCGCGTCGGCACCCCGTTCCTGATGGTCAGCCTCGGCGAATGCATCACCGAGAAGGCCGGCCGCATCAACCTCGGGCTCGAAGGCGTGCTCGTCTTCTCCGCGATGGCCGGCTTCGGCGCCGCCTACTTGAGCAACAACGTCTGGATCGGCGTCTTCGCCGCCGGCGCCTCGGGTGCACTGCTGGCGCTGCTGCACGGCCTGGTCTGCTCGCTGCCGCGCGTCAACGACATCGCAGCCGGCATCGCGCTGATGATGCTCGGCACCGGCCTCGCGTTCTACCTCGGCAAGCCGCTGATCCAGCCGCAGGCGCCGCAGATCCCGGCGCTTGCCCTCGGCGACTGGAGCGCGTCGGCCCAAGTCCGATCCGCGCTTCAGATCAACCTCTTGTTCCCGGTCGGCGTGGTGCTGGCGGCAGTCCTGAGCTGGGGCTTTCGCTCGACCCGTTTCGGCCTGCTGCTGCGCATGGCCGGCGACTCGAGCGATGCGGCACGGTCGCTCGGCTCATCGGTCAACACGATCCGCATCGCCGCGACCACGCTGGGCGGCTTCATCGCCGGGCTGGGCGGCGCCTCGCTGTCGCTGTACTACCCGGGCAGCTGGAACGAAGGCCTGTCGAGCGGGCAGGGCCTGATCGCCGTGGCGCTCGTCATCTTCGCGCGCTGGAGCCCTCTGCGCTGCCTGTGGGCGGCGCTGCTGTTCGGCGGCGCCGGCGCGCTCGGGCCGGCGCTGCAGTCGGTGGGCATCAGCCAGGGCTACTACCTCTTCAACGCGGTGCCGTATGTGCTGACGCTCACGATCCTCGTCTGGACCTGCTCGCCGCGGCGCAGCCTGCAAGGCGCGCCGCTCGAGCTCGGTGTGTCGTGCTGAAAGGACTACCCGAATGAGCCGCTTCGTCGCCGCCGATCCCTACCGCTGGCCCTATGACGGCGACCTGACATCGGCGAACACAGCGCTGGTCGTCATCGACATGCAGACCGACTTCTGCGGCGTCGGTGGCTATGTCGACAAGATGGGCTACGACCTCACGCTGACCCGCGCGCCGATCGCGCCGATCAAGCGCCTGCTGGAGGTGGTGCGCCGAGGCGGCTACACGGTCATCCACACCCGCGAAGGACATCGCCCCGACCTGTCCGATCTGCCGGCCAACAAACACTGGCGCTCGCGTCAGCTGGGCGCCGGTATCGGCGACGCAGGCCCCTGCGGGCGCGTCCTGGTGCGCGGCGAGCCGGGCTGGCAGATCATCGACGAGCTCGCGCCGATAGCAGGCGAGGTCGTGCTCGACAAACCCGGCAAGGGATCGTTCTGCGCCACCGACCTCGAGCTGATCCTGCACACCCGCGGCATCCGCAACCTGGTGCTGACCGGCATCACCACCGACGTGTGTGTGCACACCACGATGCGCGAGGCCAACGATCGCGGCTTCGAATGCCTGATCCTGTCCGACTGCACCGGCGCCACCGACCTCGGCAACCACCAGGCCGCGTTGAAGATGGTGACGATGCAGGGCGGGGTGTTCGGCGCGGTGTCGGATTCGCTCGCTTTGATCGAGGCCATCGCATGAGCGACGCCCGGCCGCCCGAAGGGGCTCATTCCCGCTTGGCGGGACCGGCCGAAGGCCGTAGGGTGCACCAATGAGCGAAGAGCTCCTTCCCGGCGCGTTGCCTGCGCAGCACGGTGCGCTGGCGCTCGACACCTACCAGCTCACCAAGCGCTTTGGCGCCTTCACGGCACTCGACGCCGTCTCGCTGACGGTCGCGCCGGGCACGGTGCATGCGCTGCTCGGCGAAAACGGCGCCGGCAAGAGCACGCTGGTCAAATGTGTGGTCGGCTACCAGCGCGCCGATGAAGGCAGCGTGCTGATCGACGGCCGCGAGCACGACATCGCCTCGCCGCTGGTCGCGCGCGATCTCGGCATCGGCATGGTCTACCAGCACTTCACGCTGGTGCCCGGCATGACGGTGGCCGAGAACCTGCTGCTCGCGCGCGGCCGCCTGCCGGCGCTGATCGACTGGCCGAAGGTGCGCGCCGAGCTGGCCGCGTTCCTCGCGACGACGCCGTTCAAGCTCGATCTCGATGCGACGCCGCAGCAGCTGTCGGCCGGGCAGAAGCAGAAGCTCGAGATCCTGAAGCAGTTGCTCTCGAAGCCGCGCCTCTTGATCCTCGACGAGCCGACCTCGGTGCTGACGCCGCAGGAAGCCGACGAGGTGCTGGGCCTGCTGCGCGACCGGGCCCACGCCGGCGAGTGCAGCATCGTGCTGATCACCCACAAGTTCCGTGAAGTGACGGCCTATGCCGACGACGTGAGCGTGCTGCGTCGCGGCCGGTTGGTGGCGGCGCACGCGGTGGCCCAGACCGATCCGCAGCAGCTCGCCACCGAGATGGTCGGCGGCGCCGACGATGCGCGGCGCGAGTTCGCGGCGCCCGAACGCGCCGAGCGCGAACGTGGCGCGGTGCGCTTGAGCGTGCAGGGCTTGAGCGTCGACGGCGACCGGGGCCAGGTGGCGGTCGACACGCTCGACCTCGAGGTGCACGCCGGCGAGATCGTCGGGGTCGCCGGCGTGGCCGGCAACGGCCAGCGCGAGCTCGTCGAGGCATTGGTCGGGCAACGTCCGCGCAGCGCCGGCGCGGTGCGGGTTGGCGGTGAAAACTTTCGCGCGACGCGCGAGCAGAACCGGCGCCTGAAGGTGCGCAGCCTGCCCGAGGAGCCGCTGCGCAACGCCTGTGTCGGCGAGCTCAGCGTGGCCGACAACATGGGGCTGCGCAGCTTCGACGTGGCGCCGGTCTCGCGCTTCGGCTGGCTGCGTGGCGCCAGGCTGCGCGAGCGGGCGCGCCGGCTGATCGCCGAGTTCGGTGTCAAGACACGCGGCGAACTCGCGCCGATCCGCTCGCTGTCGGGCGGCAATGTGCAGCGCGCGGTGCTGGCGCGCGAGCTGAGCGACGCGGCCGACGTGCTGATCGTCGCCAACCCGGTGTTCGGCCTCGACTTCGCGGCGGTCGCCGAGATCCACCAGCGATTGATGGACGTGCGCAACGCCGGTGGCGCGGTGTTGCTGATCAGCGAAGACCTCGACGAGCTGCTGGCGCTGTCGGACCGCATCGCGGTGATGAGCGAAGGGCGCATCGTGCACGAGGTCGCGGCGCGGGGTGCGGATCGCAACGCGCTCGGTGCATTCATGGGCGGCCATGCTCACCAGAGTTCGTCATCCCGGCCCTTCGACAGGCTCAGGACAGGCCGGGCTGCGCCCGCGCCGGGATCCACCGCTTGAAAGTCAGCGAGCGTTCACGGAACGCGCGGACCCGCAGCGGGCGGATACCGGCGTTCGCCGGTATGACGATTGTTCGACAGCCAGGAAGATCATGATCAGCGTTCAAGCCCAACCCGGTCCCTTCGAATTCGACCCGCATCACACCGCGCTGATCATGATCGACATGCAGCGCGACTTCATCGAACCGGGCGGCTTCGGCGCCGCGCTCGGCAACGACGTGACTCAGCTCGCACCGGTGATCCCCGCAGCCGCCGAGCTGCTCGCCTGGGCACGCCGGCGCGGCCTGATGGTCGTGCACACCAAGGAATGCCACCGCCCCGACCTGTCCGACTGCCCGCCGGCCAAGCGCTTGCGCGGCAAGCCGAGCCTGCGCATCGGCGACCCGGGCCCGATGGGCCGGATCCTGATCGACGGCGAGCCGGGGGCCGACTTCGTTCCGGCGCTCGCGCCACAACCCGGCGATATCGTCATCGCCAAGCCGGGCAAGGGCGCGTTCTACGCCACCGACTTGGCCGACGCGCTGCAGCGGCGCCGCATCACACGGCTGGTCTTCGGCGGCGTGACGACCGAGGTCTGCGTCCAGACGACGATGCGCGAAGCCAACGACCGCGGCTACGAATGCCTGCTGATCGAAGAGGCGACCGGCTCGTACTTTCCCGAGTTCAAGCAGCAGGCGCTGGCGATGATCCGCGCGCAGGGCGGCATCGTCGGCTGGACCGCGTCGCTGGCTGACTTGCAAGAGGCTTGACGGCGTCGCCGGTTGCCGAACACACTGCCCGCATGACCTTGCTGATCGTCGGCCTGCTGCTCTTCCTCGGCATCCATTCGGTGTCCATCGTCGCTCCGGCCTGGCGCGACGCCCAGGTCGCGCGGCGCGGCGAGGGGCCGTGGAAAGGCGTCTATTCGTTGCTCTCGATAGCAGGCTTCGCGCTGCTGCTCTACGGCTACGGCGTGGCGCGCCAGTCGCCGGTGGTGCTCTACACGCCGCCGCGCGCGCTGCGCCATGTCGCGCTGGTGCTGATGCTGCCGGTGTTTCCCTTGCTGTTCGCGGCCTACTTGCCGGGGCGCATCAAGACGGCGGCGAAACATCCGTTCCTGGTGGCGGTCAAGCTGTGGGCGCTGGCGCATCTGCTGGCCAACGGCACGCTGGCCGATGTGCTGTTGTTCGGCGGCTTTCTGGTCTGGGCGGTGGCCGATCGCATCTCGCTCAAGCGCCGTCCGGTGCGGCCGGTGCCGGGTGCGCCGCCGAGGCCGTTCAACGATGTGATCGCGCTGATCGGCGGGCTCGCGGTCTACGCGCTGTTCGTGCTGTGGGCGCACCAACGGCTGATCGGCGTGTCGCCGCTCGGCTGAAATTCCCCTCACCCCTTCCCTCTCCCACGGGTACGTGGGAGAGGGCGGTCGACTGGCTCCCTCTCCCGCTTGCGGGAGAGGGCCGGGGTGAGGGCCTACCCCCGGCGCAACTCCGTCAGCACCCGCGCCCGATCCGGCCCTTCGTTCACCTGCTCGGCCAGCAACTGGTAGAAGTGATCGGTTGACTGCGCCTGCGCCGAAGCCTTCTTGACGACGATCTTCGCGATCGGCCCCATGTGCGCGGTCAGCACCCGCGTCGCCTTGTCGAGCACCGCCGGCGCCAGCGCGATCGCGTGGGCCGCCGACGGCGAGGTCGCGACGGCCGGGCCGGCGGCCACCGCCGATGCATGAGTGCGCATGCCCGCGACGGCCGACAGGAATCGTTCGCGCTCCTTCGAGTCGCTGATCTGTTCGGCCACCCGCGCCGTCAGCGACGCCATGTCGCTGCAAGTGCGCGCGGCCTGGCGCACCATCACTTTCGCGACCGGGCCGATGACGGTCGCGAGCGCGGTTTCCAGCGGGGCCAGCGAGCTCACGTCCCAGCCCGAAATCTGCGAGGCCGACAACAAGGTGCCGCCGCTCGTCTTGGTGCCGCTGCCGCCGCCGCTGCCGCCGGTGTCGGTGGTGAGCGGCAGCGTCGCCGCGAAGGTGCTGGTCGGCGCGCCGTGCGCTGCGTGCACGGCCGGGCCGGGTGCGGCCGCGCTCGCGTGGTGCGACGGCATCACCAGCGTCGTGTCGAACGCGGTGCCGGCCGCCCGCGCGGCCTGGGTCAGCGCGTGGCGGAACTCGGCCGCGCTCGCAAAGCGATTCGCCGGGCTCTTGGCCAGCGCCTTGGCGATGATCGCGTCGTAGACGTGCGGCCGCGCATGGTCGGAAGGCGCGATGCTGCTCGGCGGCGGCGGGTCTTCGTTGATGATCTTGTACATCACCGTTTCGGGCGTGCCGGTGAACGGCGGCTTGCCGGCCAGCATGCGGTACAGAATGACGCCGGCGGCAAAGATGTCGACCCGCTGGTCGAGCTTGGCGCCGGTGTACTGCTCGGGCGCCATGTAGCCGGGCGTGCCGATGACCGAGGTGACCTGCGTCAGCGCCAGGCTCTCGATGCGCGCGATGCCGAAGTCGGTGACCTTCAGCTGGCCGCGCGCGGTGACGATCAGGTTGGCCGGCTTGATGTCGCGGTGCCACACGCCGTGGCGGTGCGCGCAGTCCAGCGCGTCGAGCAGCTGGTCCATCACGCGCAGGATGTCGGCCTCGAGCAGCAGCGGCGTGCTGGCCAGGATCTGCGACAGGTTCTTGCCTTCGACGAACTCCATCGCGATGTAGGTCGTGTCGGCATCTTCGCCGTACTCGTAGATCGCGACGATGCCCGGATGCGAGAGCCGGCCCACCGCCTGCGCCTCGTTGCGAAAGCGCGCTGCGAACGACGCGCTGTCTTCTTCGTCGGTGAGCTGCTTGCGTATCGTCTTGATCGCCACCGGCCGCTGGATGCCGGGGTCGAAGCCCTTGTAGACCACGCCCATGGCGCCTTCGCCGAGCACACCGGTGATCGGGTATTTGCCGAGGCGTTCGGGATGGGTCATGACTGTTCGGAGCCCCAGACGCCGCCGGGCCGCCCCAAGGCGGCCGGGCGCCCCCTCGGGGGGCAGGAGCGAAGCGACGTGGGGGTGGTCATTTCTTCAGCTGTCGAGCATCTTCATTGCCTGCACCAGGCTGCGGCGCATGCGGGCGAACGAATCGGCCAGCACGCCGATCTCGTCGCGCGATTTGGTGGTGAACTCGGGCGCGTCGAGCTCGCCCAGGCTGACCCGGTCGGACAGCGCCGAGAGCTTGCGCACCGGCTGGATCACGAGCTTCCACAGCATCAGGTTCAGCGTCAGGCCGATCAGCACGAACACCGCGCTCAACAGGCCCACCACCACCCACAACGCCTGGCCGGCGCGCTGCAGCGGCACCGACATCGGCACCGACACCACATGCGCGCCCATCGGCTCGGTCATGTTCCAGCCGAAGCCGTTGTTCGGGCCGTACTTGTCGATCAGCGTCTGCGGCGCGGCGGCCACCGTGCTGTGGCAGCGCAGGCAGGCCGGGTTGGTGATCTTGATCGGCCGCGCGATGAACAGCGACGGGCCGTTCGGCGTGTCGCGCTGGCCGATGTATTCGGTCTTCTCGGGCGACTGCTTGAACTGCGCAATGATGTCGGCCTCCCACTCCACCGCGCGGTCGCGCGGGTTGGTCGGGTTCAGCATCGCCGGCTTGTAGCCGTAGTCGGGGTACTTGGTCTTGAGTGCGGCCAGGATCTCCATCGACGAATAGGCCGGCACCGACTGCGGCAGGAAGCTGTACTTCATCTGCGTCTCCAGCAGCGGCGCGATCTGCGTGGCGGTGTAGCTGCTGACTGCGACCGACTTCTCCATCAGCAATCGGGCCCGGTCGACCACCTCCTGCTGCGCGTCGCGCTGCAGCAGGCTGCGCGCGATCGAGGCCGAAATCAGCAGACCGGCGGCGAACACCACGACGAACACCAGATTGAACTTGAGCAGCAGTTTCATGGGACCTCACACACTCAGCGAAGCGGTTTGACAGGCGGCGGCAGGACAACCAGCGGCGCCGAAGGGCCGGACGCCACCGGCTTGGGCAGGTATTTCTCGGGGAACAGCGTGCGGTCCCACTCCATGTGGGCCGGCATCTGCGCCACCAGGCCCTTGCGGAACTCGGGGTTGCGCGCCGCGTACGCCTTCCAGCGCGTGACGAAGCCGGGGCGCAGCGCCGCTTCGGCATCGACCCAGGGCTGGGCTTCGGCGTAGACGATGTTGCCGAGCGGCTTGGGCTCGACCTCGCGGGCCTTGTACAGCTCGGCGCGCGAGGGCAGGGTGTCGAGGAAGGCACGCGGCAGGCGCTGGATGAAAGACTGCGCCGGGCGCGCGCCGACCGCCGCCCGGTTGTCGCCCGTGCGGGCATAAAACTCGCCGCTCTTCAGGCGGTGGTTGCCGACTTCCTTGCCGGCGTCCTTGCCGATACCGCGTTCGAGCAGCGTCACGTCGCCCGACTCGGCAAACGCGTACGACTCGTCGGGCTGCACCAGCAGCACCACGTCGCGGCTCAGGCCGCCCGCGTCGAAGGCCGGCGAAGTCAGCGTCGCCGCAGCGGTGGCGCCCTTGGGCGCGGTCAGCTTGGCGAAGCCTTGCAGCATGTAGGCCTTGACCGGACGCTTGCCGCGTTCCCCGGCCAGGCGCGGGGCGAGCAGCAACTGGGTTGACGGGCCGATGTCGAGGATGACACCGTCACTGAACTCGATGCGCAGCAGCCGCGTCTTGGCGCCGGCATCGACGATGTCTTCGGCGTACAGGCGAACCCCTTCGGCCAGCATCAGCTTGCTCGCCTCGCGGATCACGGTGGGGGCGTCGCCGTCGAGGATGGTGACTGTGGCGACGGGCACGGCGGCCAGAGCCAGCGCCGGCAGCATCGTCAAGAACCACACCGAGAGAAGAGGGCGCCACATGTCCCGCATCCTTGCACACGCCTTGTTGCCTGAGTATTGGAATATAGCCGCGTGTTATTGACACTTACGCGGCGGCGAGGCGGCCGGACGCCAACTGTCATCCCGGCGAAAGCCGGGATCCACTGTGGTTCGGGGCGCTGTCCTCCACGAGTGGATACCGGCGTTCGCCGGGATGACACCTTCGCGGTATGACGGGCGTCGGCGTTACATCTGCGCCGCCGCCGGCCTGGCGCTGTGCAGCTTGTGGATCGTGATCTTGCGCACCTCGGCCTTGCTCGCCTCGATGTGGGTGCGCAGCATCAGCTTGGCCGCGTCGGCGCGCCGCGCCAGGATCGCGCGCAGGATCTTCGCGTGTTCTTCGTAGGTGGCCGCGATCCGCGGCGGCTGGGTGAAATCGAGCCGCCGAACGATGCGGATGCCGTCGGTCACGTCGCCATGCACCCGCGCCATCTCCAGGTTGCCGGCCGCCGTGACCAGGGTCGCGTGAAAGGCCTCGTCGAGCGCGGCCACCTCGGCGATGTCGGACAGGCGCTCCTTGTCGGGCACCAGCCAGCTCGCCTTCAGCCGGCCCAGGTCGGGCATCGGCTCGGCCGCGCACAGGCGGTCGATGGCCGAGCATTCGAGCAGGATGCGCAGGTCGTACAGCTCTTCGAGCTTGCGGAAGTCGAACGGCGCGACGCTCCAGCCGCTGCGAAACGCGACCTTCACATAACCTTCGAGCTCGAGCCGGAACAAGGCTTCGCGCACCGGCGTTCGTGACATGCCCAGTTGCTCGGCGATGTCGCTCTCGGTGAAGCCGTCGCCGGGCAGCAGCACGAAGTCGAAGATCGCCGACTTGATGCGGCGATACGCCGTTTCGGCGCGGGTCGTCTCGCGCGGGTTGGCGCGCGGGTTGTTGGCGGTGACCGTGGTCTTCACGCCAACAAGCTTACATGGGCCGACACGACGCGCCAGCCCGCGGGCGTCTTGATCCAGGTCTGCGATTGGCGCCCGCTGCGCTCGGCGCCGATCCGGCGGAACTCGATGTTCGTGATGGCGAACTGGTCGCCGAAGGTCGTGATCTGGCTGCGCAAGGTCTCGCGCGCGAGACCGGTGGCCGGGCGCGCCGCGCGAAACGCCTTGATCGCGGCAGACCCGTAGAGGTTTTCGCCGACACCGTAACGCAGCGTCAGCGGATGGTCCCAGAACAGCTCGTCGAGCACGGCGACGTCGTTGTTGACGAGCGCCTCTTCGTAGCGCGCGAACGCGGCTGTCACTTCGGCCAGCACCTGCGGGTTGTCGATCTCCATCACAGGCCTTCGACCGGCGCCGCCGCGACGCCGCTTGATTCGAGGCGGCGTGCCACGCGCAGCGCCAGGTCTTCGCGCCACGGTGCGGCGATGACCTGCACCCCGATCGGCAGGCCGAGCGGGCCGTTCGGCCACAGCGGCACCACCACCACCGGGCAACCGGACAACGAGATCGGCTGGGTCAGCAGCCCCATCGAAGGCCGCGCCGGAACCAGCGCGCCGTTGAGCTCGAACTGATCGGTGCCGAGCGGCGTCGCCTGGACCGGCGTGGCCGGTGCGAGCAACACGTCCCAGTCGCGAAACAGCGTGTTCACCTGGTCGCGCTGGATGCGCCGAAAGCGCTGCGCGCGCAGGTACCAGTCGGCCGGCAGCAAGGCGCCGGCGATGAAGCGGTCGACCGACAGCGGCTCGTAGTCGGCAGAGCGTTCGCGCAAGCCCGGCAGGTGCAGCGAACCGCCCTCGCTGGCGGTGATGACGAAGGCAGCCGCACGCGCGAGCGCCGCGTCGGGCCAGGTCACGCCGGGCTTCGCGTCCAGCGCCGTCGCGGCCAGCGCCAGCGCCTGGCGCGCCGCCGGGCCGGCGTTGTCTTCGAAGTAGCCGCCGAGTGCGCCGATGCGCAGCTCGGCGATGCCGGCGTCGAGGCCAGCCAGGGTCGGCTGGACCCGGGTCGCGTGGCAGCCGGGATCGTGCGCGTCGGGCCCCTGCATCGTGTCGTAGCTCGCAGCCAGGTCTTCGACCGAGCGCGCCAGCGGCCCCAGGTGATCGAGGCTCGCGACGAACGGGAACGTGCCGCGCCGCGACAGCCGGCCGAAGGTCGGCTTCAAGCCGAACACCCCGCACAGCGAAGCCGGCACGCGGATCGAGCCGTTGGTGTCGGAGCCGAGCGACACCGGGACCTGCCCGGCCGCCACGCAGGCGCCCGATCCGCCCGACGAGCCGCCTGCCGTGCGGGTTCGGTCGCGTGGGTTGCGGCAGGCGCCGTAGTGGCTGTTCTCGGTCGTGAAGCCGTAGGCGAACTCGTCCATGTTCAGCGCACCGAACAGCACCGCGCCGGCATCGCGCAAGCGCTGCACCAGCGCCGCATCGGCGGGGGCAGGCGCTTCTGCGTTGCGCAGCTTGCTGCCGGCGCGTGTCGTCACGCCTGCGATGTCGAACAGGTTCTTCACTGCGTAGGGCAGGCCGGCGAGCGGCGGCAATGTTTCGCCGCGTGCGCGCTTCGCATCGACCACGCGCGCCTCGCGCAGCGCGCGCTCGAAGCAGCCGTCGGTGAAGGCGTTGATGCGCGTGTCGGTGAACTCGATACGCGCGATGCACTGCTCGGCCGCCTCGAGCGCCAGCATCTCGCCCGAGCGCACCGCGCGCACGATGGCCATGCCGGTGTTCATAGCGGGTCCTCGCTCGGAAACGGCGCGGGGCGAAAGATCTCGGCCGGCTCGTCGTGTGCTGCCAGCGGCACGCCGCGCAGCGCCGCCGCGATGGCGCGCGTGCGAGCCAGCTGCAGGGCGACGCGCTCGACCTGCGCGTCGGCCAGCGGAAGATCGAGCAGGCGCGCGCTGCTTCGCACGTAGGCGATCAGCTCGGGGGGTGCGGGCTCGCGCTTCAGCGCTGCGGGGTTCATGGCGGTTCCGGTGGAGTGACGGGTCAGGTGGCGCTGGGCAGCGATTCGAGGAAGCCGCGCCAGCCGCCGAAGTGGGTGATGTCGATCGCGTCGCTGCCGGCGGCGACGCCGCGCGGTTCGCAGACGAAGCCGCACTCGCTGCTGCCGTCGGCGAGCTCGATGCTGCCGAGCGCGAGCGGCGCGCCGACGAGCATCAGGAAGCTGCCGACATGGGCGCTGTCCATCTCCCAGACCTCGACCGCGACGGCCTGGCCGGTCTGCGGCCCGACATGGACGAGGCCGGGGCGGGTCGGGTTTTGCCCGGTCAGCGAATACAGGCGATAGGCCGACGCGGTGCTGGTCTTGCGCAGCAGCCGCGCGCCGCGTTCCTGGAACTGCCAGTTGAGTGCCAGGCCGCTCATGTGGGCGCCGACCGCGACGATGCGCACCGGTCGCGCCGGCGCCGGCGCTTGCAATGCCGGCACGGCAGCGGGGAGCGGATGGCGCAGCGCGCCCGCGCTCGGTTGCAGCGTGCGCACCCAGCGACTCGCAAGCGTCGCGAGCGCGAAGTCGCTGAAGGCCGGTCCGACCACGGTGACGCCGGCCGGCAGGCCATCGCGCCGGAACGGCCCGGGCAGCGCATGCGCCGCCATGTCGAGCAGGTTGACGAAGTTGGTGTAGTGGCCCAGCTGCCGGTTCGGCGCCAAGGGGTCGGCGCGCAACTCGGCCATCGTCGGGTGGGTGGGGGCGGTCGGCAGCACCAGCACATCGACGTCGTGCCACATCGCCGAGGCCTGGGCGCGCAGCGCTTCGAGCTCGTGTTGGGCGGAGAACAGTGCATGCGCCTTGGCATCGGCGCCGCCGCGCACGATGGCGGCAACGCTCGGGTCGGCGTCGGCCGGGTGGGCGCCCAGGAATGCGCCGACCGCGGCGTAGCGCTCTGCGACCCACGGGCCGTCGTACAGCAGGCTCGCCGCGCGCGCCAGCGGCGCATAGGCGATGCGCGTGACCGGGTGGCCCAGGCCTTCGAGCGCGCGCAGTGCGGCGTCGAAGGCCTGTTCGGCCAGCGTGTCGCCGAAGAACTCGAGCGTGTCCGGTACACCGATGCGAACCAACTCGGGCTTGTCGGTGCGCAGACGCGGCGCGAGGGCATGGCGGCTGAACGGGTCGGTCGGGTCGGGCCCGGCGGCGATGGCCGCGACGCTCCACGCGTCTTCCGGCGACAGCGCGAACACCGAGACGCAGTCGAGGCTGCGGCAGGCCGGAACCACGCCCTGCGTCGACAACCAGCCGCGGGTCGGCTTCAGGCCGCTGATGTTGCAAAAGCCGGCCGGCACGCGGCCCGATCCTGCCGTGTCGGTGCCGAGCGCGAACGGCACCTGGCCGGTCGCGACCACATAGGCCGAGCCCGAGCTCGAGCCGCCGCTGACATGCGCTGCGTCGAAGGGGTTGGGCACCGCGCCGTAGGGCGAGCGGGTGCCGACGAGGCCGGTGGCGAACTGGTCGAGGTTGGTCTTGCCGACCGGAATGGCGCCGGCGGCGACCAGCCGCTGCACCACGCTCGCGTTTGCCGTCACCGCGTGGCGGCCGTAGCTCGTGCAAGCGGCGGTGGTCGGCAGCCCGGCGACGTCGATGTTGTCCTTGACCGCGAACGGCACGCCGAACAGGGGCTGCGTGTCCCAGACGCCGGCGCCGTGTTCGCGCAGCCGCGCATCGCAGGCGTCGGCCGCGGCGAACAACTCGTCGCTGGGAAAACGTGCGATCCAGGCCTGTGGCGCCGAGCGCGCCTGCTCGCCGATCAGGCGCAGCATCAGCTCGCGCACCGTCACAGTGCCTTCGCGCAGCGCGTGGCGCAGTTCAGACAAGCTGCGTGGATCCATGTGCCGACTTCTTGCCCCGGTTTTGTGCATGCCATCTTGTATGCAAGATACAAGCAGGTCGCGTGCCAAGCGTTGGGGCGTTGATCCGATCGTGCTGCGCGATGCATGATCGCGCGCATGCAAACCAGCCTCAGAACCTACGCCGGCATTCGTTCTCCGGTCTTTGCTGCGGGCAGCCCGCAGGCGTCGGACGCGGTGGTCTTCGTTCACGGCAACCCCGGCTCGAGCACCGACTGGTCGGACCTGGTCGAGCAGGTGGCGCCGTTCAGCCGCGCCTTCGCGCCCGACATGCCGGGCTTCGGCCAGGCCGACAAGCCCGCGGACTTCGATTGCACGGTGGCCGGCTACGCACGCCATCTGGGCGCGATGCTTGACGCCGAGGGCATCCGCCGCGCCCACCTGGTGCACGACTTCGGCGGGCCGTGGGACCTGGCCTGGGCGGCTCAAGCTCTATCGCAACACCGACGATCTGGGCGCCGAGACCGAACGCGCCGGCGCGCGCCTGGCGCCGCAACGCATTCCGGCGCTGGTGCTGTGGGGCGCGTGCGACCCGTATGTGCCGGTGCGTTTTGCTGAAATGCAACGCCGGTTTTTCGATGTCAGCCAGGTGGTGCTGCTGGCCGACAGCGGCCATTGGCCGATGATCGACAACCCGGCCGCGACCCGTGACGCGGTGCTGTCGTTCCTGCGTTCACAAACCCAGCGCGGCGCGGCATGAAGGGCAGGCCGCGAGCGCAGCGTTCAATCGCTGCGCCGCCGCGCGACGAACGCGGTCACGACGAAGCCCAGCAGCGCCACGCTGCACCCCAGCAGCGCCGACACTGCAAAGATCAGCGCCGTGTCCATCAGCGTGGCCGAGGTCCGGTTGGTGAACGTGAAGGCCCAGGCCAGCAGCAGCACCAGCACGATCAGCAGGAAGATGAAGGACCAGCCGAACCAGCGGCGCAGACGGCGGACCGGATCGAGCGGGTCCATCGCTCAGACCGGCTCGGCGATCGCCTGCCTGACACTGCCGTGCGCAGCGGCCAGGCGGCGCGCGGCGACCGCCACGTCGACCCGATTCAGGATCGCCACGATGGCGACCTTGACCTGGTGGTTGCAGGCCGCCAGGGTCGAGCGGGCCGTGGCTTCGTCGGCGCCGGTCGCGCGCATCGTCAGGCTGACCGCGCGCCGCATCAGCTTGGCGTTGGTCGGCTGCAGGTCGACCATCAGGTTGCCGTAGACCTTGTGCAGCCGCACCATGATCGCGCTCGACAAGGTGTTGAGCGCGATCTTCTGCGCGGTGCCGGCCTTCAGCCGGGTGCTGCCGGAGATCACTTCGCTACCGGTGTTCAGCGTGATCGCGATGTCGGCGCCGAGCGTGACCGGCGCACGCGGGTTGTTCGCGATGCCAATGGTCAGCGCGCCCGCCGCGCGTGCCGCATCGAGCGCGCCGATCACGTAGGGCGTGGTGCCCGACGCGGCGAGCAGGATCACGACGTCGTTCGCCCCGACGTCGACCGCGCGCAGGTCCTGCGCGCCCTGAGCGCCGCTGTCCTCGGCCCCTTCGACCGAATCGAACATCGCGTCGCGGCCACCCGCCAGCATGCCGATCGCGCGTGCGCGCGGCCACGAGAAGGTCGGAAACAGCTCGACGCTGTCGAGCACGCCGAGCCGCCCCGACGTACCCGCGCCGACATAAACGAGCCGCCCACCGGCTTGGATGCGCGGTACAGCCGCCGTCACGGCCTCGGCGATGCGCCCTGAGGCCGCGCTGACGGCACGCACCGCGAGGCCCTGGTCGTCAATCAGCGCGGCGACCAGCTCATCGACCGGGTACTGGTCGAGGTCGGGGTGGCATTCGCTCGGGGCCTCGGTCTTCAGCATCGCCATATCGCGTGGCATCTTGCGCCCAGTGTGCACGCCGCAGCAGTAACAACGCCTCGCGCGGGGACACTGGCCCGGCGCGAGGCGTCGAATCGGCGTGGCTCAGGAGAGCCGCATCCTACTTGCCGTCGTGGTCCGAATCGCCCGGGACCGCGCGCTCGACGGTGTCGCTGACGCGTTGCCAGGCGTCGCGTGCTGCGTGCCTGGCATCGTTCCACGCCAGGCGCGACTTGCCCTTGGCGCTGTCCCAGCCGCTGGCCAGGTTGGACTCGGCCGCGTCCCAGTTGCGGTTGGTGGTGTACTGGCTGTACGAATCGACGCCGTAGCGGTAGGCCGGGCCGTAGTCGTCATAGCTGTAGTCGCCCGCGATGTAGGGGCGCGAGCTGTAGTTGTCCTTCCAGTATGCGTCTTCGGCGGTCGGGTCGATCAGCTCGGCCACGCCCTTGCCGGCCAGCCCGCCGGCGACTGCGCCGATGGCCGCGCCGACCAAGGTGCCGGCCGGCCCTGCCACGGTGCCCGCCGCGGCCCCGGCGGCCAGCCCGCCGGCCACCGCACCGATGCCGGTGCCGACCGGGTGCGCGCCCGGTGCGCCGCTCAGCGGGTCGCGGTTCGCGTCGGTTTTCTTTTCGCCCTTGGCGAGAGGTCTTTCATGTGTCATTGAAACTTCTCCTGGTAATACCTTGCGGTGGCGAACGCAACGGAAGATCCGTGCGCCCTGAAGGCGCTGCCCGGCACGCCGCCGAGCGCTTCGCCTCCTGGCATTCGACCCGTATCGAGGGGCCGCGCCCATCGGACGGCGGCGCCTTGGCGCGTAGGACAGGGCTTGCGTCGGTGGTAGAACCACACCTATGAAATTCAGGATGGCAGAGAAGTCGCTGTTCGCGGTGCTGCTGCGCTCGCCGTGGTGGATGAGCATCGGCGTCGCGCTGCTCGCCGCCGGTATCGCCGCCGCGGTGCTGCCCGCGGCTTATGTGCCGTATGGCGTGTTCGGCGCGGCACCGTTTCTCGTCACCGGCGCGATCGCCGGCTGGCGCCAGCTGCGTGCGCCGAGCCAGGCCCAGCTCGAGGCCACGCTGCAGCGCCTCGGCGCGATGGCGTGGCCGCAGTTCGCCGGCGCCGTCGAGCTGGCATTCAAGCGCGACGGGCATGCCGTCGAACGCCTGGCGCGATCCGACGCCGACTTCGAGCTGACCAAGGCCGGCCGCACCTCGGTGCTCAGCTGCAAGCGCTGGAAGGCGGCGCGCACCGGCATCGAAGCGCTGCGCGAGCTGCATGCGGCGCAGCGGTCGCGCGAGGCAGTGGGCAGCGTCTACATGACACTCGGCGAGTTGAGCGACAACGCGCGCGAGTACGCCCGCGAGAACGGAATCCGCGTGATGCAGGCGAGCGAAGTGGCGACCCTGCTGCGCGATGTGGCAGGCAGCAGAGGGAAACACAAATGAGCACGCGAAGCATCGCGCCGTACGGCACCTGGAAGTCCCCGATCAGCGCCGAGCGCCTGGCGGCCGGGTCGAAGCCGTTGACGGCACCGCGGGTGGTCGGCGACGAGGTGGTCTGGCTCGAAGGCCTGGTCGCCGAAGGCGGCCGGGTGGTTGTGGCCCGCGAGGGCGCGGGCGCCGCGCCGCAGGTCGTCACGCCCGCAGGCTTCAATGTGCGGACGCGGGCCCACGAATACGGCGGCGGCGCCTACGCGGTCGATCGCGACAGCGTGTACTTCTCGAACTTCGCCGACAACTGGGTCTACGTTCAACGCGGCGCCGCCGCACCCGAGGCGCTGACCCGCGAGAGCCTGCAGCGCCACGCCGATTTCGAGCTCGACATCTCGCGCCGACGCCTGATCGCGGTACGCGAAGACCACAGCGGCGGCGGCCATGAGCCGCGCAACAGCCTGGTCGCGATCCGCTTCGACGGGGCACAGACCGAGCTCGCAGCGGGCTTCGATTTCTACATGGCGCCGCGCCTGTCGCCCGACGGCGCTCAGCTCGCCTGGTTCTGCTGGAACCACCCGCTGATGCCATGGAACGGCACCGAGCTGTGGCTGGCCGATGTGGCGGCCGACGGCAGCCTGCAGCGTCCGCGCAAGGTGGCAGGCAGCGCGAGCGAATCGCTGTGCCAGCCGCTGTGGTCGCCGGGTGGCGCCTTGTGTGTCGTGTCCGACCGCAGCGGGTGGTGGAACCTGTACCGCGTCGAGGGCGAAACGCTCAAGCCCGTCGGCGCGATGGAGGCTGAATTCGGCCAGCCGCAATGGGTCTTCGCCCAGGCGCTGTACGGCTTCAGCGGCGAGCACGAGATCGTCGCCGCGTGTTTCGAGCAGGGCGTGAGCCGCCTGCTGCGCTGCGACCTGCGCCACGCTGCATGGCAGACCATTCCGAGCGCCTACACCGACATCCGCGAGCTGCGGGCCGGGCGCGGCTTCGTCGCGGTGCTGGCAGGGTCGCCGACGACGCCGGAGCAGGTCCTGCGCATCGACCTGGCGAGCGGCCACCACCGCGTGCTCGCGCAAAGCGCCGCCGACCTGCCCGATGCCGGCACCTTGTCGGCGCCGCGCAGCATCCACTACCCGACCAGCGGCGGCCGCACCGCGCATGCGTTCCACTTCCCACCCCGCAACGCGAGTTACCAGGCGCCGGCCGGCGAGCTGCCGCCGCTCATCGTCACGAGCCATGGCGGGCCGACCTCGATGAGCACCAACAGCCTGCGCCTCGCAATCCAGTACTGGACCAGCCGCGGCTTCGCGGTGCTCGACGTGAACTACCGCGGCAGCAGCGGCTACGGGCGCGAGTACATGGACGCGCTGAAGGGTCAGTGGGGCATCGTCGACGTCGACGACTGCATCGCCGGTGCCTTGCATCTGGCAGCGCAGGGCCTGGCCGACCGCGAGCGCATGGCGATCCGTGGCGGCAGCGCGAGCGGCTACACGACGCTGTGCGCACTCGCCTTTCACGACGTGTTCAAGGCCGGCGCGAGTTACTTCGGCGTCAGCGACCTGAAGGGGCTGGACGACGACACCCACAAGTTCGAGTCGCACTACACCGCCTACCTGGTCGCGCCGCCGCCCGACCACGAGCCGGTCTACGCCGAGCGCTCGCCGCTGCTGCACACCCACCGGCTGTCATGCCCGATGATCTTTTTCCAGGGGCTCGACGACAAAGTGGTGCCGCCGGCACAGTCCGAGGCGATGGTCAAGGCGCTCGATTCGCGTGGCATCCCGGTCACCTACCTGGCCTTCGAAGGCGAGGGCCACGGCTTTCGGCGCATGGCCACGATCCGCCGCACGCTCGAGGCCGAGCTGCTGTTCTACGCCCACGTGTTCGGCTTCCGCCAGGCCGACGAGCTGGAACCGATAGAGATCCGCAACGCGAACCGGGGCAGCGCCGCATGAGCTCAAGGACCGTGAAGGTGCTGGCCTTCGACATCTTCGGCACCGTCGTCGACTGGCACGGCACGATCTCGCGCGAGATCGTGGCGCTGTATCCGCAGGTCGACGGCGATGCCTTCGCGCTCGCCTGGCGCGCCGGCTACCGGCCCGCGATGCAGCGTGTGATGTCGGGCGAGCTCGGGTGGACGCTGATCACCGACCTGCACCGCATGATCCTCGACCAGCTGCTGCCGCGCTTCGGCTTGGCGCACCTGGACGAACAGCAGCGCCGCCACCTGAACAAGGTCTGGCACCGCCTCGACCCGTGGTCCGATTCGGTCGAAGGGCTGACGCGGCTCAAGTCGCGCTACATCGTCTGCTCGTTGTCGAACGGCAACCTCGGGCTCCTGACCGAAATGGCCAAGCGAGCCGGCCTGCCATGGGACTGCGTGCTGTCGGCCGAAGTGTTCAAGGCCTACAAGCCGGATCCGGCCACCTACCTCGGGGTCGCGAAGGTGTTCGACGTCGAACCGTCGCAGGTGATGCTGGTTGCGACGCATCAGGACGACCTGGCCGCGGCGCGCGGCTGCGGGCTGCAAGGCGCCTACATCGAAAGGCCGCTCGAATGTGGTCCGCAGATGTTGAAGGACGACACGCCCGATCCGGCGAACCAGTGGCACGCCAAGTCGATCGTCGACCTGGCCGATCAGTTCGGCTGTTGAGCGCCCGAGGTCGCGCACCCGGCAAGAATGGACGCGGTCGTCGTAAATTCTGCGCGGTCGCCCAGCGGTCGCTCAAGACGTCCGTGGTCGTGCCGATACCCTCACGCACAAGCCCGAGGTCCACGGGCCACGCTCCCGGGGCGTTGAGGACTGGCCGGTACCGTCCATCCTGTCTGGCCGGCCTTCGAGCCAGCCGTGGACCGGGCGACTCGCTTGCCGGGCCGCAGAAGATGGATGCTCGACCCTGTTGCGCAAGCGCACCAGATCGGAAGGACAGAATGTGTTCGTCCCTCGATTCGTGGGGGTGACACGACCGAGCTCGTCGGTTTCGGGTGACAATGAGCGACGCGGGGTAGTTAGCGACCACTGCGTTCACAGGGGGGAAGAGGATGGGACTGATGGCATTTCATCGTGCTCCTCGGCGATCGGCCGGCCCCGGAGCCCCTGCGCTCAGCGCGATCACACAGGAAATGGCGCGCTTCGAGCGCTTGAGCCTCGACGACATCGTTCCGGTCTGGCGCTACGACTTTGACGAAGCGGTGAAGCTGGCCGTCAGCAAGTTGCACAACGGTGGCACACCGGTACTCGTTCAACTTGCCCATGCCCACGTTCCGGCCAAGGAAGACTGCAAGCGCCTGAACGAGTTCGACATACCGCTCGTCAGCGTTTCGAACGCTCATGGCCACGGCGCCGTCACCCCGAAGCTTCGCGACGACACGCTCGCCGCCTTGCGCCATCGGGCCCAGGGAAAGCAGCCAGCCGTGCCTCCGTCTGTCGACAGTGCAGCGGCCGACGCCTTGGCGCAGAAGTATGAGCAGGCGCCGCCGTTGTCTGACGAGCAACGTGCAGATTTTCTCAAGGAGTTGTACGGCCGCTCCGGCGACGACGACGGCGTTCGATGACATCGGGCCATGGCGAGCGACTCGCTGCTGGACGAGTTCCAGCTTGAACCCGACGTATATCGGTTGGGGCAGTATTCGCCCGTCAGCATTCGCGACCAAATCGTTCGGGCGTCATACCTCGTCGATCGACTTTGGGCCAGGGGCAGGTTGGGCGCAGGCAGCCGGCTGCTGATCATCGGTGCCGGTGCGGCCGGAGTGACTGCAGCGATCCGGGCACTTTCGTATTCGATCGGCCACGTCGATCTCGTCGAACGAGCCAAGCTGCCGATGCCGCTGCAGGCACGATGCAGTACAAGAACCATCGACCCGGTGCAATACGATTGGCCCGCGGGGCATTGGGGTGACAAGAGGTGGCCGGTCCCGGAATCGCACAATCCCCGCGAGTACACCGCAGTCAGCATCGATTCACCCACGCACCTGAGGACGATGCGCTCGGACGCATGGGCAAGCGCGTTTTTCAATACGCTCTCGAGCCACTTGGGAAAGACCAATTTCGATTTCCACGGCGGCGTGGAAGCCAGCGCGTGGGCTCGGCAATTCGCGGGCGGCTCGCGACTGTTGGTGACCTTGTCGTCGGTGGCTGCCGCTGGCAGCGTCGGGTTCCAATACCCTGTTGACGCCGACGTCATCATCTTCGCCGGCGGCCTGGGCATCGAGCGAGCACAACTCGATCTCGATCCCGCTGCGCCGCCCGCCATGTTCCACGGCATACCCTTCTGGCAAGACGACAAGTTCCAGGATGGGGATGTCGGCATCAAAGGCGGTCCGCACGACGGGGTGCTTGTCTCCGGCAGTGGCGACGGCGCACTTCAGGACTATGTCCGCCTGGTGACCGGGCTCGATACGTGTGCGGAAGTCCTGTCGCTCGCTTTGGGCTCGCTGAGCACGCCGGCATGGCGCGCGAGGGTGGAGGGGCTGTGGCACTGGGAGGACCACGCGCAACGCGCTCTTCGTCACGAGCCTCAGCCTATCAACACCTGCACGATTCAGTATCGCCTGCACGCGCGGTATGAAGACCTTGTCGAGGAACTGGTGAAGTCCGGCGACTGGCCTCGCGTATGTACTGCATTCGACAAGCACATCGCCAACAAGGGCAGGCCGTTCGATGAGGTCTACCTGGCTTACCCCTGCGACCACTTCACCTGGTGCTACGCGCTGAATCGCATCGTCGCCCTGCTCGTCATCGCGTACGTGATGGAGCGCTCTTCGAAACCTGGCTTCGACCCGCGCCTGCCCAATCGATCCGTTCGTGCAACGGCGGCGCTGCAGCACGTCTGCAAAGACGGTTGCTGGGGATACACGCACCTGGTGCGATTCGCCACCAGCGTCAAATGCGGCGCCCGCGAGGCCCAGCTGAAAGCATGGCCGGTCGATGATATCGAGCTATCGCAGTACGAAGGCCTGGTCATTCGGCACGGCATCGACGCTCTCGCGGTCAACGACGCCGCGAGCAGGATTGCGCCTCAGCAGATGCCGTTTCATTTGCCCTGATTCGCGCGCGCACCCGGCCAGCGATGGGGCGCCGGATTGCGGAGCGTTCCGCCAAGCCAAGACCTTCTTCGGGCAAGCCCACAGCCATCAGGCATACCTAACCCATCACTTTCAATGCCTTGCGCAAGTCCTTATTTTTGAAACGATTTTTGCCGCCGGTGACCGCATTACAAACCTCCGCTAAGTGCTTGATTCCATTGATTTTTCTTTTCAGATTTCGTTGACCGGGCTCACCCCATGAGCTAAAGTGCAGCTAAGTGCACTTTTGTGGGTTTTCGTGGCAAACATTGTGTTTCAAGGACCTGCGGCCTTGACGCTGGACGGCAAGGGGCGAATCGCCATGCCGTCGCGTCATCGCGAAGTCCTGGCCGCGATGGGGGTCGAGCAGCTCACGATCACCAAACACCCTGAGGGCTCGCTGATGATCTTTCCGCGCCCGGCGTGGGAGGGTTTTCGCGAAAAGGTCGCGGCGCTGCCGATGGCCGCCAGCGGCTGGAAGCGGGTCTTTCTCGGCAATGCGATGGACGTCGACATCGACGCCTCGTCGCGAGTGTTGATCGCCCCGGAACTGCGCGCCGCTGCCGGGCTCACACGCGATGTGATGCTGCTCGGCATGGGCAGCCATTTCGAGCTGTGGGACGCCGCGCGCTACGCCGAGCACGAGGCCAAGGTCATGGCCTCCGAAATGCCCGATGCGTTGAAGAGCTTCAGCTTCTGAGCTGGCCCCGTGAACCCCTCCGCCACGCCCGACTTCCTGCACACCACCGTCTTGCTTAACGAGGCGGTGGACGCGCTTGTCACCGACCCCGCCGGCATCTACGTCGACGCCACCTTCGGCCGCGGCGGCCACTCGCGGCTGCTGCTGTCGCGGCTGGCCGAGCAGGGCAGGTTGCTCGCCATCGACCGCGACCCCGACGCCGTGACGGCAGCGACATCGGGTGCAACGCGGGTCGATGACCCGCGTTTTTCCATCCACCACACGAGCTTCGCGCAGATGGTGCCGACGCTCGCTGCATTGGGCGTGACCCAGGTCAACGGCCTGTTGCTCGACCTGGGCGTGTCGTCGCCGCAGATCGACAACCCGGAGCGTGGTTTCAGCTTCCGTTTCGACGGGCCGCTGGACATGCGCATGGACACGACCCGCGGCGAAAGCGCTGCGGAGTTTCTGGCACGCGCCGACGAGCGCCACATCGCGGAGGTGATAAAAAACTATGGGGAAGAACGGTTTGCTCTACAGGTTGCAAAGGCGCTTGTTGCTCGGCGCGAGGGCGGGAACCCTGTTCGAACCACAGGGGAGCTTTCCGACGTCGTGGCTCGTGCGGTCAAAACCCGCGAACCGGGCCAGGACCCTGCAACGCGCACATTTCAAGCTCTTCGGATTTTTGTCAACGCCGAGCTTGAGGAGCTCGAA